>Ga0256405_10007981_pt1 | contig 15477 bp, 14 predicted proteins | sample RumenRJG_02DNA_FD_189096 | JGI IMG/M metagenome (GOLD analysis project Ga0256405, IMG submission 189096) | Bovine rumen microbial communities from Lethbridge, Alberta, Canada - RJG_02 | ecosystem: Host-associated > Mammals > Digestive system > Stomach > Rumen | place: Canada: Alberta... | reverse complement strand
GAGCTGCCGTTTGAGCAGGTCCTGTCCTACTATGAGGCAAAAGGCAAAAAGAGAGGAAAGGGCAGTCTTTTTATTGCCTATCATGATGTGGATGCGATCACAGCTCTGGGAGATGAAGCAAAGAAGCATTTTGAGAAGATCTACGGAAAGAGATTCTCAACGACCGAGGAGCTCTTTGCTTTCGGCATCGCAGACAAACTCGGCGAGCCATATGATGTGACAGAAGATTATCTCCTTAAAACTATCCACAACAAACCGATAGCTCCGGATGAGTTCGGATACTTTATGGATCACGCCTACTTCAGTGCGACCCGCCTCTTCAGGGAGACCGTGAACTCGCTCGGCATCGATGCGCTGAATGAGATGCATGTGGATGCACTTACGGCGATCCTTCTCCACAACAGTCTCTACAAATTCGCCATATCTTTTTATAAAGATAAAAACGCAAAGGGGCCGCTCCGGATGGAGACACATCCGCTCGCTTACCTGCTCATGCTCTGCGATGAGCTGCAGTGCTGGGACCGTACGGCATACGGCAGGAACTCCCGCACGGAACTGCATCCTATGGCGGCGGCTTTCGACTTTTCGGACAATGCGATACGCGTGATCTATTACTACGATCAGGATGAGCAGGAAAAGATCGACCGCTTCAAGCTGGAGTACCGCGCATGGGAGAAAGCGGGAGAAAACGGGAAAGCCCCGCGTCTGAAGGCATATTCGGACATGGCTGAAAAGGAAGAACGCTTCACCGGGGATATCGAAAAGATCATAGATACGACGGACATCCCGCTGATGGTAGTTCCGAGCACTGCGAAGGTCGACAGGAAAAGCAAGCATACATATCTTTCCAACAGCGACTTCCTGCATTTGTATGACTTCGCTGTCGCGCTGAATGCCAGATACTCCTATCAGGGGAAAGAGGGCGCTGTGCCGACGGAAGAACTCGAGAAGGCGTTTGAGGAACTCTCACTCGAGTACCAGCTTTCAAATATCAACCAGGCGAAGAGCTTTAGTCGTTATCTGGATGTTCTCGGATGTTTCTATACCGACCGGCCGGTGGATTATGAAATGGTCAGCAGATTCTCAAAGGAACAGCTTGCAGTTATTGCACCGCTGGAGCATGAGCGCTGGATCAGAGAGCACATCTCCATGGGATGGGTCAGAGGCGACCTGTATGAAACAGCGGAACTGCCGGAAGAAATGATCAGACAGTACGGAGATGAGGCAACGGCAAGGAAAGCCCTTCGCGAGCAGCTGCGCATGCACAAACTGACCATGGACGGAGAGCCGAAAAGAGAAGAGATCTATGCGCACTATGAAGCTCTGCCTTTAGAGGAAAGAGAAAAGGACTATAAGCCGTTCAACAGCATGCTGAAGCTGATAAAAAAGTTCGACGGACTGAGGATATATAAACTGGATTGAATGAGCAAAGAGAGGAACTCATATGATCAGCCTGAAGTACAAACAACTCGGACGCGGTTCAGTCAAGGGATCACAGAAGGTATACTACTGCGCTGCGCCGGGCGATCACGAAAAGTTCTTTGACAGCATTGCGGCAAGCCTTGCTGTCTGCTACCCTGACATCTCGCTGTGGTACACGGATGACGGAGGAGGTGCAGGGCAGGTCCCGTCCGGAGAGACGGAGGACTGGCTTTTTGACCTGTCGCATATGAATCTTTTCGTCATTCCGGTGACACGCAGGTTCCTGACGGAAGAGAGCCGCGCCAGAGATACGGAGTTCGCCTTGGCGATAAAGAACCGCATCCCGGTCCTTCCGGTACTTGAGGAGCCGGGACTTGAAGAACTTTTCAACAGGCAGTGCGGGGATCTCCAGTGTCTTTCTGCTGCTGACAGCGATCCTACGGCGCTCCCATTTGAGACAAAACTGAAGACCTTTCTTGATTCGGTCCTGCTGAGAGACGAGACCCTGACGAAGATCCGGGAATCCTTTGGCGGATATATCTTTCTGAGCTACCGTAAAAAAGACCGTGCTCATGCCCGGGAGGTTATGCGGCTCATCCACAGGGATCCGTCCTGCCGCGATGCCGCGGTCTGGTACGATGAGTTCCTGACTCCGGGCGAGGATTTCAATGATTCCATACGTCAGGCATTTGACCGCAGCTCACTCTTCACACTCGTAGTCACTCCGAATATTCTGGAAGAAGGCAACTACGTCATGGAACAGGAATACCCCATGGCGGTGGAGGCGGGCCGTCCGGTCATGCCAGTCGTTGCAGTCGAAACAGATGATGCGGCGCTGGAGGCTAATTACCCGGGTATACCGGAACGCTGGAAGTGTTCTGATGAGTATGCGGATCTGATCGCGGAGAAGGTGAGAACGGAGCTTTCCCTGACATTCAATGACGATCCGGAGCACCGTTACTATATCGGTCTGGCATATCTGAACGGAGTGGATCTTGAAGCGGATCCGGAAAAAGCTTTTTCGCTCATAACATCGGCAGCCGCTGACGGCGTGGACGAGGCATACAAAAAGCTTGTGGATATGTACAGGACCGGAACGGGCGTTGAGAGGGACTACCGCAAAGCAGCGGAATGGTCGGAGCGTTATGCGCAGCATCTGGAGAAGCTGATGCCGGATGCCCGTGAAAGGGCTGCTGATCCGCGTTATGTGAGCGCATGGCTTGAAGCGGGCAGGAACCTGGAGTTTGTCATGGAAGACGGGAAGGCTCTCAGAGCCTATGAGAAGTCTCTGTCGGGAAAGATGACTGCCGGCGATATCGCTTCTTATGTCTGGCAGATGGAAGCATGCTGCAATGCAGCGCAGCTTGCCGAAAAAATGGGTGATCACGGGCTTTCGAAAAGGCTGTGCGACAGATATTTCACCGCCTGCAATTACTGTTCCGCCTTTGATATCTACAGGATCAGAGCGGAGCAGCTGGCCGGGTCGCTGGCATACCGGGCGGGCAAATGGGGCGAGGCCGTCGTTCATTTTGATAAGGGCCTGGAACTGATCGAAGATTACGAAACTGATGATCCTGAGCTGATATATTTCAAACACCTGAAGGCGCAGTTCTGCCAGTTCCTGGGGAGCTCATATCTCAGGATGGGAGCGGATGCCGACGGTGCCGGTATCGAAGACTATTTTGAACAGGCGCTCGATCTTTATGATGAAGTCGAAAACCAGAAGTTTGCCGGCACGGATGAAGGCCGCATGATGATATACCACAGCCTCGTAGCAATCAGCAGATCCCGGGGAGATGATGCTGCAGCCGCCGAATACGCACGCAAAGCGCTGGAGCTTGCTGCTGCCGTAGATAAAGAGGAAGGTTCGCTTTTCAGCAAACGAACGCTGAAAGATGCCATGCTGGTCCTTCTTGATCCCGCCGGATCTCCGGACGTTTCAGAGCTGCCGGCGGATCCTGTATTGATGGACGACCTTGCTGCCGCAGGAGAAGACGGGGATATCGAAAGTCTTCAGACGGCTTATGACGGCTACTGCCTGCTCGCGAAGTTCGATCCAGAGGACTGGTTCTATGCTTCGGAGCGCGGCCGGATCGAAGAGATACTGGCTGATGCGTATCACGAGCGCGGGATGAGCGGAGATATCGATATGCTGGAACGCGCTCTCGTTATGGATGATGCCCTGGCGGCACGTCTTGCCTATCCGGAGAGCAGCAGTTACATCGCAAGGATGGATGAGGAAAGAGAGCAGCTTGCAGGTATGTACCGGGATGCCGCCGAAGCGTCAAAAGCTGCCGATGAGCCTGCCGGAGTGAGAGCCGATCTGTTCCTCCGTGCCTGCGAGGCTTATAAAGCTCTGCTGGATGAGGAACCGGACAATGCTGAATGGGAAAGGGCATACGACGCGATGGCAGAGCAGGCCGCCTTCGATTCCTGGAAATGCGGCAACAGGGGGGAGCCGATAAGACTGATACGCGCATACGAGCTCTTCAGGGGGATATCGGAGAAGCATCCTGAGAAAGAAAGCTGCCGGATGGCTCTGGATTCCATCGAGGACTCCCTTGCACATCTCTATTTCGGCTGGGGAAAGACGGATCCGCGCTTCATGAAGCTCTCGCTTGCACTGTACCGGCGTTTGCTCGAGCGCGATCCTGAGAACGAAAGACTCAGGAAGAACGTTCAGGCTGCAGAGAAAAGAGTGGCAAGGCATGAGCTGGCCCGCTTCATGAAGGGAAACAGCAGCGAAAAGCGCCAGGCAGAAAACATCATTCAGGGCATCGTCGGACAGAGGGTCGACATGAGTGAGATCTGATATGGGCGTAAAGGTATTCAGAGATGACAACTGGAAAAGGATAACAGGCGGAGATATCCTGCCAGGTACGATGGATGCTTACAGGGAGGCAATATGGGACTGCTGGATTTCAATTATATCTTCATAAGCTATGCACTTGCAGATGCCGATGAGGTGTCCGGGATCATCAGACAGTTCCGGGACCGGGGATATCGTGTCTGGTATGACGATGGAACAGTTCCCGGTGATGAAAAGGCAGATACTGTCACACATGCACTGGAACATGCAGCTATCTTTCTGGTATTTTTGTCTCCGCGATCGGAGGCGCTGGTAGAGGTCAGGCGTGAGATCGATCATGCATTGAACGCAGGCAAACCGTTTCTTGCAGTTTACCTTGAGGAAACAGATCTTACGGGAGGACTTCAGCTGAGACTCGCCGCACAGGAGGCTGTCTGGAAGTATCATCTGTCAGATGAAGAGTTTTATTATCAGTGTTCTGTTGCTTTTGAACGTATGGGACTTTCTGCGATGCCTCCGGCCCGGTATGAGGCAACCGTATTGCCAGAGCCTGCAGAAACTGTATCTGACTGCAAAGAGAACCCGGACAGTGATAAGCTGACATTGACGCATTACGACAAAGCGGACCGGGATCATATGCGGAAATTATTGCAGAAGTCTTCTGTGCTCATTGATCTGATTGCAGAAGACAGGGTCCGGTGGGGGTCGCCCGAGTCAGCCGAACTGATCGATAGGCTGGCAGGCGGGATCGGCAATGAAAACGAAAAGCAGAAAGATGAATATGAACTTCAGGAACTTAAAGATGACCGCTATTCGCTGATAAATCTGTACGCAGGAATAAAAAAGGAGCCGGCTTTTCTGCCTTTGTATTCGCAAACCGGCATGCTGCTGCGTAAATACGGTCTTTTTGATGAAGAGGCCGTCCTGCTGGAAAACGCTGTCGCGGGCGGCGGCTTGAGTGAAAAGGATCTTGATGATGTGAAAGAAAGGATGGAAGCTGCCGTGCGGCGCAGGGAAGCTGACGATGCGGCCATGACCGGTGCGGAGCGGACAGCGGCAAACCTGCGCAGAGCACTGCTGAAAAGACCTCCCGATGTACCACAGGTAAAGGCCATGCTCGAGCGGTGCAGCGACGATGCTGTACTGTATGACATTGCGTGCAATACCGACAGTGATCCGGATATGGTTCCAATACGGGAGAAAGCTGCTCGTCTGATCATCAGCAGAGATTATCAGTATGCGCTTAGCTCGCATATATATGATCCCGCCAGAACTTCCATGATTCTTGATCTGTATGATTCGCTTGAAGGGGACGAGCTCTTTATCGCGAGGACGATCCTGACAGATCCAAATGACGTGAATAAGACCCATATGATGCTCTACTGCGAGGATGAAGAACTGCTGATGCTGGGCTGGAAATATGTGTACGGGGCAAGAGATCTCTGCACAGACCGTCTGCATGCCATAGGATCCGACTATCCGGAGAAATACGAAAACTCGGATCCTCAGGAGCGGGCCGAGTGGGAAGAAAACTGGTTCATATGTGCGGGTGAGACAGCTCTTGAAATCATTCCCGAAGATGAGGCCGTCCGTGACAGGCTTCACGGCACAGTCACTGTGGACAGCGAGCCCCTGCATTTCTATCTCAGTCTTATGCATACGAGAAAAGCCATCAGATGGTGGCATGCGAAGAAACTGAAGAATCCGGTGTACATTGCCTACACGGGAAGCTGGACATCGGATGATCAGGTCAAGGAAGTTCTGTCGGCCAGGATCGATAGTACTGAGCTGATCACGGAAATGATCTACGGGGATCTTTCCGGAGCCGACCTCGTCTTCGGATTCCGGAAGCCTGACGACCTGACTCTTCAGGACCGTTTCTGCGTCGAAATCATGAAGAACAATCCGGACCGCACGATCCGTGAGCATGTGCGCAAAGAACTCCTGCGCGGCAATGTCGAGATCCCCGGCGTGGATCTTTCAGAACCGGATCCACTGTATACAGGACAGCAATGAAAACAATGGAAACACGGGATAAGCTATACATTAGCATATGGGAAGAGGACAGGAAAGCGTGCGATATCCCGCTTTCCCATATTTCTGATGGAATAAAAGAGACTCCGCTCCGGGAGGTCGATGAACTGTTTGGCGCGGCGGATGTTCTAAGTATCCGCAACGCCGGAAGGCATCGCAGGATCCTTCTGGCTCTGTCTGCCGCAGGGACTTTGCTTACACTTTTCTTTCTGCTTTATGATGAAGCAGAGGCGCACGGTCTGATACTGGCCTGCGGCGCAATGCTTGTCTGTCTGTTCTGCATACGCCGCTTTGCAGACAGGATGGACTGTCACAGAAAATATGTCGAGTACAGGGTCCTGGCGGAATGCCTCCGCTGCCAGTTCTTCTTGTTCTTTGCGGGGCTCGGCACGCGCGTCACAGATATACTCCCGTGGACGATCCGGCAGGATGTGCCCTGGATACGGGATGTTTTATCAGCGCTTCCGGAGGCCGGCTCTACAGAAAAACATTCGATCCTGGATTGCTGGATCAGGGATCAGAAGGCTTACCATGCTTCGGCGCTTAAAAAGGCGGAGGTAAAAGACAGAAGGGATCGGCGCATATCGACGGTGGTGCTAGTCCTGACTGTCATTGTATATTGTGCTGCGCTGATCTATGAACTGGCTGTATACCGGCATGCCGCAGGAACAGGAAACGCGGATATGATCCGGGCTGCTCTCAAGATAGTGCTGGGCACGATGTCCGCTGCCACCCTGTTTACGGGGAACTATTACGGGAAAATGTCGGTCTCCAGTGCCGTCGACGATCACAGGCGCATGATCGCGCTGTATGAAGAGGCAGAGAAAGAAATAGTGGAAAACGGGGAAAGCAGGGAACTTCAGCTCATGCTCGCCGGAGAATTCCTGAGCGAAAACAGCACATGGTATGCATATCAGAGCAGGAACAAACCGGATATCATCGTGTAGAACAGACGAGTTATTGAGGAAAGCCGGATTAAGGTTCAAGGGGGCTGAAAAGAGGCTGTATGAGGGGCTGGATAGAAAAATATATCAATAGATTAAGAGCAATGATGACGGAAGGACTCGAGGGCAGGATCTTCAGGCTATGCCTTATCGTTATAGCGGCAGCAGTCTGTTTGTATGCTGTTCTTCGATATCATCCAGCTTCAGCTGCTGCGGGAAACAGCGCGTGAAAACAGTGAAACGTAGGCTCAAATGATCAAGGAGCAGTCTCAGGAGTCTCTTGAGGAGAGCACTGAAGTGAACCTTACCAAGACAGCAAGACAGGCTGCGGACAATACAGATTGGGAGCTCAACAGGCTGCGTCACGATGCCGTTATCCTTGCTGAAGAGACTGAGAAGATCTTCAGGGAGCCGTGGAGATACACCGAATACGATATAGATACTCCGGACAAAGAGAACGCAGGCAAACTGACCCTTCAGCTCTTATACGATTCAGAAAATACGTATCTCACGGCTGAAGAAATGAGTCTGATACGCAGGCTTGCCGGCCTTGGTCCAATGATCGAAAAGATGATCACCGACAGCGGATACCACACCCAGGACATGGCGATAAGCCTTCCTGACGGCGTAACGGTCCTGATGGATGACTGTTCCGACCTGGCGGCGGCCGATGTCGCGCCGGCTCAACCAAAGTGAAGGGCGTGAATACCGGAGATGAGAACGATCTCCGCGCATGGACAGTGCTCTTCTGCACAGCTCTGACCGGGACCGCCGGAATGGCATTTGCAAGAAAGAGAAGAGGCGAATGATCTGATCTGTCAGAGGGACTGCCTGATAAGGTTCTTTGTCTCCATCTGATGCGTAAAATTGTATACTATACAGGAAAGGCAGTCAGGACTGCAACGATAATAAAGGATTGATCTGAAAGGAGAAACAGAGATGGCTAAGAACAGCAAATTTGCAGGAAACGATGCAAAATGGTCCGGCGATGCAAAATGGTCCGGCGACGCAAAATGGTCCGGCGATGAATGGTTCGAGCTGGATCCTGCAGCGCTTGAAGCAATCGCGGGCGGAGCAGGTCAGACTGATTACTATGATACATACCGTTACTGGAGAGACCAGAATGGTGTACTGAGAGAAATCAGATAGATATTGACAGTATAGACGGGGGCTGCCGTGATCGATATGATCCGGCGGCTCTTTCTTTTGCCTGATGCTTGCCGTGTCTTCATTTGGCGCGTAAAATAGATTATGCGAAAGGATACAGAAAAATGGTGAAAAGAAAAACAGAGACCATATGGGTGCCTGCTCTGATGCTGGCTGCTGCACTGATGCTGTGCGGCTGCGCAGGGCAGGGAAAAGCTACTGGAGACGCCGCGCCTGATGAAAGCGGCAGTGAGGTCGATTAAAATGGTACTGGTCAATTCTGAAAACCCGCTTCCTGAAGACTGGCTCGACAGGGCGGAATTCTGCGCGAGCATCAACTCCGTGGGCGATGATGTTTTCGTTGAGACTGAAGCGTATAAAGCGTATCTGGAGCTCAAGAAAGATGTCGAAAAGGAGCTTCAGGACAGAAAGGTGACGCTCGAAGAGTATCTCGCCGCTTCGAAATAACAGGGAGGGTACATGAAGAAACTGGAGAAGTATTACAACAAAGAGTATGCGGTCAAGTCGTACTATGTAATAAAGACCGCTCTTATCATATTCGTGCTTGGCATAGTGATATGGTACCTGGCAGGCAAGACCGGCAGTGCGCTGGAGTTCGTCTCGGCGGTAATGAGACCTCTCGTGCTCGGCATGGTATTCACATATCTGCTGACCCCTCCGGTGAAGACGGTCGAGAGGAGGCTGCTTGCACTGATAGACAACAAAAGGGCTGCAAGGGTCCTGGCTGTCGTAATCATCTGGCTTATCGTGCTCATGGCGGTCGGTCTCATACTCGGAGTGATAGCTTTCACTGTGACGCAGAGCCTTTCAGATTTCAATCCGTCAGCCTACAAGGAATACATAGCCGCTCTGGCCGATCAGTTCACTAAGTTCTGGGCGACCATAGAAGATCAGCTTGCGAGCATGAACATCAACCTCGGCAGCATCGGGGGATTCCTGACGAAGATATTCAGCGGCGTCAAGACGGGCGCGACGACACTCGTGTTCGCGGTGATATTCGCAATATACTTCCTGCTCGATGAGGAGATCCGTGTCTACTGGGGCAGAGCGCTCGACGCCTTTACAAGCAGCAGCACGAGAGAAAAGCTCCGTCAGTTTATCAAAGACGCAGACAGGGTGTTCTCAGGATATATCCGGGGGCAGGCGATGGACGCCCTTCTCGTCGGAGCGATGGTGACCGTCGCCATGCTCATCGCGAAGGTCCCTTATGCCGCAGTGATAGGCATACTCACGGGCCTCGGCAATCTGATACCTTACGTAGGTCCTGTGGTGGGATTCGGTTCGCTTATACTGGTCTGCCTCGCCGAGGGGTCGATCAGAAGCCTGGTGATCGGAGGCATCATCCTCCTCGTGGTGATGTTCATCGACGGCAATATCATAAATCCGAGGATGCTCAGCAGCAATGTCGAGGTACATCCGGTGCTGGTCATCGTGGCGCTCCTTGCCGGCGGAAGAGTGGGCGGCATCGTAGGGATGCTCGTTGCTGTGCCTGTGGCGGCGCTTCTCAAGCTCCAGTTCGATAAAGCTGTAGAAAAGCGCCTGAAGGCGAACACAGAAGATGCGAAAAAGCAGAAAAAAGAATGATGACGCGCGTCAGCGGCCAGCGCAGGGTCAGGAACGTGACCGTCGGAGACGAGTACGCCGACCCGTACGGAGAAGGAAGGATAAAGATAATCCAGTAAGTGAAGGGGGATAATATGGACAGCTCGGAAAACGTCGTCAGGCTCGCGAAACCTGTAAAAAAGGGGATAGCGAAGATACTGTTCAGCAGGACACTGATAATCGCGATACTTCTCATACTGCAGGTAGCTCTGCTGGTATTCACTTATATCTGGGCCAGGGACAAGGTCCATATCCTTCTGTACATACAGTGGATATTCACCTTCGTGATGGTCATCTACCTTTTCAACAGCAGCATGGATTCGTCGGCAAAACTCACATGGATGCTGCTGATAGCATTTCTGCCTGTCGCGGGAGCCTTCATGCTGTGGTGGACCCAGGCCAATATCGGGCACCGCAAGGAAATGGAAATGGTCGAAAGGCAGGTAGAAGATACCAGGACCACGCTGGAGCAGCCTGCGAACGTGCTCTCCGCTGTGGAGCGCGACGGCTCGGGCACGGACGATCTGTGCAGATATCTGAACAGGACGGGATGTTTCCCGCTCTATGACAAGACCGAGGTCAGATACTTCCCGCTCGGAGAAAAGAAGTTCGAGGCCATGCTCGAAGAGCTTGAAAAGGCCGGGAAGTATATATTCATGGAGTACTTCATCGTCGAAGAGGGCTATATGTGGGGACGCATACTTGACGTCCTGACCCGGAAGGCCGAAGCAGGCGTGGAGGTGCGCGTGATGTACGACGGCATGTGCGAGATGTCCACTCTTCCAAGCTCTTACTGGAAACTTCTGGAAGCGAAGGGCATAAAAGCGAAGGCGTTCTCGCCTATACTGCCGCTGGTGTCTTCTCACTACAACTACCGCGATCACCGCAAGATACTCGTCATCGACGGCAAGGTCGCCTTCAACGGAGGAGTCAATCTCGCGGACGAATACATCAACCGCATCGAGAGATTCGGTCACTGGAAGGATACGGCCGTGATGATCAAGGGACCTGCGGCGAGGAGCTTTGCCCTGATGTTCCTTCAGATGTGGAACATCAGAAAAGAAGAAGGCGACTACGAAAAATGGCTGTCGCTTCCGACTGAAGAAGTTCCGGATGCGAAGGGCTATGTTATGCCGTACTGCGACAACCCGCTCGACGGCTACAAGGTGGGCGAGGCGGTATATATCGACATGCTCTACCGCGCGACCGACTATGTGCACATCATGTCGCCTTATCTCATACTCGACGGCGAGCTCGAGACTGCGCTCCGCTTCGCAGCCCAGAGGGGAGTCGATGTGAAGCTCATACTCCCTGGCATACCTGACAAGAAGATGGCATACTCTCTTGCGAAGACGCATTACCGTTCGCTGCTTGAGGCCGGAGTGAAGGTGTACGAATACACGCCTGGTTTCGTGCACGCCAAGGTCTTCGTGAGCGATGATATCAAGGCGGTGGTCGGCACGATAAACCTCGACTACAGGAGCCTGTATCATCACTTCGAATGCGCGACGTACATGTATAAGACGGACTGCATAGCGGATATCGAGAAGGATTATCAGGATACTCTTTCGGAGTGCAGAGAGGTAACTCCTGAGAGCCTCAAGAACGAAGCCGCCTATTACAAGGTGGTCGGCCCTGTGGCCAAGATGATATCTCCGCTGATGTAGCATACGGCTTGTTTTGACCGGCGCTGAAATCTGATATATCAAGGACATATGAGATCACCATACTACGAAAGCACGATACACAGGCAGATCCGCGAGAAGCGCGAGGACCGCAGGGAGCGCATCAAAAGCGATCTGCAGGAATACGGGAGCGAAGTCCTGTCTTCTGACGAGATGAAGCAGGCCTTCGATCAGACCCACCACCAGTGGGCGACAGTCGGGGAGCACACCTTCAGGGTGGCCTTTTCGAGCGTCATGATATGCTATGCCCTGAGAAAGCTCAACATAAAGGTCAGCATCCCGGCGGTCGTCATAGGCTCTCTGTGCCACGATCTCGGGATGATCGGAAGAGGCAGCAAGTACTCTTCCGACAGGGAGGCCGTCGCGGAGCATCCGAGGGAATCGGTGGCTGTCGCGAAAGAGATAGTGAGCGAACTGCCCGAGAAGGCCGAAGATATAATCGAGAGGCACATGTGGCCGCTCGGAGACAGCAAGGCTCCGAACTCGATAGAAGGCGCTGTGGTATCCGTAGCCGATAAGTACAACGCCGTAAAGGACGTTGTAAAGGGCAGCGAAGTGAAGAACACCGGGGTAAGGAACTACGTAAAGGGTGAAAAGGACAGGATAAAGGAAGCGCTGAAAAAAGAGATCGGGCCTCAGGCCGGAGGAAGCAGAAGGAACGGTAATGAAGAGGAAAGACAGTAAAATGAAACGGATCATCGCGATGATACTGATCGCGGCAGTCTCCGCCATGCTCTGCGCATGCGGAGGCAAGATACAGAAGGCCAGTGACGCGATGGAAGACAAGGAATACATAGGCCTGATATCCGCGATGGATAACGAGATCGACATGCTCATCGACGAGGCAAAAATAGATCATGTGGATACCATAGGCGGAGTCGAATACCACGTCGGAACGCTCTGCGGACAGAACGTGGTAATAGCGAAGTCCGGCATCGGCATGGTCCTGTCGGCTTCCGTGGCTACTGCCATGCTCAACGAACACAAAATCTCGAAAGTCATATTCACGGGAATAGCCGGCGGCACTGGCGATAAGACGAAGGTCCTCGATGAGGTCATAGGCGACAGATACGTCGAGCACGACTACGGGACCGTGACGGACGAAGGCTTCAAATGGACATACGGCAACACCGGCGAGGAAGTCGGAGAAAAGGGATACTTCTACAGCGATCCTGAACTTGCAGACCTGGCATATAAGTCGGCTGTCGATGTCGTGGGCAAAGAAAACGTCCACAGGGGGACCATAGCTTCGGGAAATCAGTTCGTCTCTTCCGGAGATTATGCCGACAGACTCGAGAAGGACTTCGAAGCGATCGCCTGCGAGATGGAGGGCGCCGCTGTAGCGGAGGTGTGCGATCAGTACGATACGCCGTTCGTCGTCATAAGGGCGATGTCCGATAAGGCCGACGGTGAAGCTCATGAGAGCTTTGATAACTTCGGCGACACAGCAGCCGACAATTCGAGCAGGATAGTCATGGAGATGCTGAAGAATATGTGATGCATCCTGAAAGGAGAGGGACAAATGGACGCTAATATAGTAAAGAGGAATGAAAAGCTGGCGCAGAAGGTCATAAAGGGCCTTGAAAGCCGAAACATGACGGGCTATTACGCGAAGGACAGGGATGAGGCTCTCAGGACCGCGCTAGGCCTGATAAAAGAGGGCAGCACGGTCACGATGGGAGGAGCGATGAGCGCCCACGAGATCGGTCTTGTCGAAGCCCTGAAAAAGGGAAACTACAACTTTGTCGACAGGGATCAGATGGAAGACAAGAAAGCCGCCGCGCTCGCCGCGTACTCGGCAGATGTGTTCCTGACGAGCACCAACGCCATGACAGAGGACGGTATGCTCGTCAACATAGACGGCAATGCCAACAGGGTATCGGCGATAGCTCACGGACCCGAGAAGGTGATAGTCATTGCCGGCATGAACAAGGTGTGCGATGATCTCGACGGGGCGATGAAGAGGGCGCGCAACGTGGCAGCTCCGACGAATGCACAGAGATTCGGCATAGATACGCCTTGCTCAAAGACAGGCTCGTGCATGGACTGCAAGAGCCCTGACACCATATGCTGCCAGTTCCTGATCACGAGATACTCTCGCCACAAGGACCGTATCCACGTGATACTGGTGAACGACATGCTCGGATTCTAGAAAAAATCAGATAAAAGACACAAAAAACTGATCCCGGCCGCGAGGCCGGGATCGCTCTTTGAAAGAATCTTTTTCAGTTATAACGTATGAAGGTATTAAATATGAGAGATGAGAGGTTTTCTTTTATCAGCCTTCGATCATGATGGTCTTCTTCTCAGGCAGCTCAGGCTCTTTTTCCTTAGGGAAGCAGAGTCTCAGGACGCCGTCCTCGAACTTCGCCTTCACGTCGTTCTCGTCAAGGCCTTCTCCAACGTAGAAGCTTCTCTGCATTGCGCCGGAGTAACGCTCCTGGCGGAGAAGTGTGCCCTTGTCGTCTTTCTCCTCTTCGTTGAGTGCCTTGCAGGCGCCTACGATGAGGTAGCCGTTGTCGAGTGAAAGAGTGATCTCGTCTTTCTTGAAGCCCGGCAGGTCGATATCGAGCTCATAGTTGCCGTCCTTGTCGCGGACGTCTGTCTTCATCAGACCTGTTGCGTGCTTGCCGTAGAGCTTTCTCTCAACATCATCGTTTCTGAGACGAGGGAAGTCGAATCCCATGAAATCATCGAAGAAATCATCGTTGAAAAGTTTTGGATAAAACATAGTGCGCCTCCTTATTCAAATGATCTTTTTTCATTGACTACGCGGCCCTGTCCGGCCGCTTCTTTTCGTTGACAAGCACACTATAGCACTTTTGTTAGCACTCGTCAATAGCGAGTGCTAATATTTTTCAAAAAATATTTTTCTTCAGAATAAGCGCGTACACAGCGCAATCATGCTATAATAAGTCGTTAATTTATGTAAATCTTTACGGCAGGGTCACATCCCTGACAGTATATCCATCGATAACGGAGGAATAATATAATGAAAGTCACGTTTATCGGAGCAACTCACGAAGTCACAGGTTCCTGCACGCTTCTTCAGGCCTGCGGCAAGAACATCATCGTAGACTGCGGAATGGAGCAGGGCGCGGATCTGTTCGAGAACATCGAGATACCGGTATCCCCTTCTGACATCGACGCTGTCGTCGTTACGCACGCTCACATCGACCATACGGGCAAGCTCCCGTTCCTGGTCGCCAACGGCTATTCCGGGCCGATCTATTCGACCGAGGCCACCAAACACCTTTGCGAGATAATGCTCAAGGATTCCGCGCATATACAGGAATTCGAAATGCAGTGGAGAAACCGCAAGGGCAAGAGAGCGGGCGCCGAAGAATACGAGCCTCTTTACACGATGGATGATGTCATGAACACCATCCCGCTATTCAAAACGGCGGGCTACGGAACGGATATCCCGGTGTTCGACGGCATAAACATAAGCTATACCGATGCGGGGCATCTGCTCGGCTCCTCCAGCGTTCTGTTCTCTCTGAATGAGGACGGCGTAGAAAAGACGATACTCTTCTCCGGAGACATCGGAAACGTGGCGAAGCCTCTCATCAAGGAGCCTCAGGACCCGCTCCACGCTGACTACATCGTTTGCGAATCCACATACGGAGACCGCGTTCACCCTGAAGCGCCTGACTACGAAAATCTGCTGACAGACATAATACAGCGTACGCTGGACAGGGGAGGCAACCTCGTGGTGCCGGCATTCGCGGTAGGCAGGACACAGGAGCTGCTCTACTTCATCAGGATCATCAAGGAAAAAGGCCTGGTCAAGAACCACGCGAACTTCCCGGTA
>Ga0256405_10007980_pt1 | contig 15477 bp, 14 predicted proteins | sample RumenRJG_02DNA_FD_189096 | JGI IMG/M metagenome (GOLD analysis project Ga0256405, IMG submission 189096) | Bovine rumen microbial communities from Lethbridge, Alberta, Canada - RJG_02 | ecosystem: Host-associated > Mammals > Digestive system > Stomach > Rumen | place: Canada: Alberta... | reverse complement strand
AACACCGTTTTAGGAAGTTGAAAAATCAAGTTTCTCTCTCGGTATAGCGTTTATTTTGGCCAATATCTTCTTTAGTTTGGCATTTGAGTATTTCCCATTCGTGTTCTATTTAGCTCCTTTTATGAGAAAACTTTTAATCGAAAAGGAAATGTTCAAGCAGTTTCTCAGCTTTCATAATGACAAATGGGAGAGGAATAGGATGACCTTCCATTTGTTCAATATAAGCTTTGGCTGTAGCTATGTCTATTGATTCTTTCAAGCGTGAGAAGGCGCCGAATTCGTCGCGGTTAGCACGTGTACGGTGATGTGACATATATTCGATGAGCATGGCTTCGTCAATGCCGATATTTTGCGCGAATCGATGAGTGCGTGTATTTCTTGCTTGCTCCATATATTCATTTATATAGGAGCGGAAGTCACGCCCTTCTTCGACTTCAAGCTTTCCAGAATGAATGTCGTGAATAATAAGTTCTGCCTGACGCTGCTCTTCTTGTGATAATGAGGCGAAAGATTTATGGAGTTCATTAACTATAGCGTCAATCTCGTCTTGGTTTTCATTATGGCGTACCATATTTACAAAGACGTGGAAACGCCTGTTAAGGTAGTCCGCATCGATGCGGTCTGTTGGAATCTCAATGATATGAGTGTCTATATCAAAAGGAACTTCCTCTGTACCCCCTCCACCATTTCCTTCTCCAGAGAATAATTCTTTATATCTTTGAACAAGAGTGAGGAATGTTCTTTTGTTACAAAGAACGTCGAAATGTCGTTCAACGATTTCACCATTCTCGTAAATACGGTAGTCGTATTTATCCCATTCAAAGCCTTGAACTTTTGAGCCTTCATAAATCTTGTTTAATTCGCGGAATAGTTTGGCGAATCTTGCACGGGCTTCTCTTGATTCAGGAAGATGAGCGAAGTTTACAACGCCTTCTGTTTCATAAAGAATACGGATTTCCGTGAATTTGGAGTTTATTAAAGCTATATTTTGTTCTAACTTATTCACGAATACCTTTAGCTCAGCTGTACCAGCATATGTTTTGAAAGCTGTATCGATATTTCTCTGCATGGTAAATGGCTTCCGGAAGTACACGATGTTACCAAATTGTTTGTCGTTATCCGCTAGGCGATTTGTACGGGAGAAAGCTTGAATAACATTCTCGTAAACCAGTAGTTTGTCAAGATAAAGCGTATTCACCCATTTAGAATCGAAGCCGGTAAGCATTTGGTCAACAACGATTAGCAAATCAAGTTGCTTGCTTCGGTCATTTCCAATTTGTTGATATGGTTTTTTATGAGCCAATCTTGCAGCAACATCCTTTTTGTAAAGAGAATATTTAGGCATAGAAAACTCGATGCCGTAAAGATCCCGATAATGCTCCAGCTTTTCAATCGTAGCAGTTTCCTTAAAATTGCCACTTCCATTGTTGTCAATAGAAGGGTCGTAAAGAGTTGAGACTTTCAAATCTGGAGCCATTTCACGGAACAAACCAAAGTAGGCAATAGCTTCAGGAATAGAAGATGTGGCAAAGATGGCATGATACTTAAAGTTGAGAGATCTTTCCACCCATTCGTCTCGGATGCTTTCCACAACACGACGGCGATATTCGTCCGTTTCGTATTGTGTAGTTGGAATAAAATCTTCAATACCTTTAATGTATGTTCCGTCCGCCTCTTCATGACCAGCCATATCCTTCTCATTCATGAATTCAAGATAGACAGCCTTCTTTCGCTCATCAGACATTGCGTCTTGAACAGATTCTGCCCTTGCCTGTTCAAGTGCTACAACTCGACGTAAGTCCCTTTCTTTATAGATATGGATTTGTGTGGGGTCGAAACCAAGTACATTCTCATCACGAATACCACATGCTACACTATATTGGTGTAGCTCATTACCAAAAACATCTGATGTGGTATTTCCATTACGTTTGTTTTCTTCTTTTATAGGTGTGCCTGTAAATCCAAAATAAAGCGCATTAGGGAAGGTTGCTTTAATGCTAACCATCATGTCGCCAAATGTATCACGGTGTGCTTCATCAAAGATAAACACCAATCTTTTCTTCTTAATCTTTGCAATGTCAGCGGCTTTTTCCGGCTTCTCATTTTCATTAACTAATGCTAATTTCTGGATAGATGAAACAATAAGCTTTTCAGTTTTCTTATTGCTTTTCATCTTGTCTATGAGGACACCCGTGTTCTCTGTGCCATGTATTTCCTCGTCTTCTTCTGCAAAGCCTTGGTATTCTAATAATGATTGAGTGCCCAACTCTATGCGATCCATCAAGAAAACCACTTTGTCTGCATCGTTAGTCTTTGCTATAAGAGATGCAGCCTTGAATGAGGTAAGCGTCTTTCCGCTACCTGTAGTGTGCCATACATATCCACCAAGTGGGTTCACCTCGTCCCATTTTGTTTTCTTAACAACATCTGTAATCTCCTGTACCGCATAAATTTGGTAAGAACGCATGACTTTCAAAATACCATCTTTATCATCGGCAACAGTATAGAAGCCGATAAGTTGATGTGCCATGGGAATATAGAGTAGCCTTTGTGCAATCTGTTCCCATTCATTGATTATATTATTCCGAAAGTCTTGCCAATGGAAGAAATAGGCATCGTCAAATTTGCCATCCTGTCCGGGGTTGGCAAAATAAACACATTCTTCAGGATTCATTGCCACAAAGACTTGAACTAATGAGAACAGACCTTGTGAGAAAATGCCTGCTTTCGAGTATTTTTCTATCTGGTTTGTTGCCTGTGAAATTGGAACACCTGTAGCCTTCAGTTCCACATGGATAAGCGGCATACCATTGATAAGCAACATAAAATCACCGCGCCTGTCACTGGCTAATGGATGGTGGTGCTCAAACTTTGGCTGTTGTGCAATTTGGTATCTGCTTTGGCCTCCAGCGATTTCAAAGGGGTCATATAGTTTGATTCTTACCTCTTGCCCAAGGTGAGCAGTATCATCTGGGTTATCTCTTTTTATGCTTGTTTCTTTTCCTAGAATAAAGCTGTTCAACATGAACGGCGTGCGCAATGCATTGATATTATCAATAATCTGCTGCATTTCCGTTTCAGTCAAAGGATAATTGCCGAGGTTATCAATACCACGGTTATTTTCATATATGATTTCAGCCCAGTTCTTTATAAGTTCTTTCTCAGTTTTATATCTGAGAACATTTTCTTCCCAACGGTAATCATGCAACCGTTTTATAAGGGCTTCCTCAAACTTTCCTTCATTTTCAAAAGAGCGGTGTTCCATATTTTGAATTGTATTATTCGTTTACAAACATCCCATCTAAACATGCCTCTTTAATGTGTCTTAGCTGTTCAAGACGGCGCTTGTTCGTTTGGATAAGCGTATCAAGTGACACAAAAAAATCAGCAATGGCTTTTTGTTCCTCAACTTGTGGAAAAGTGACCATACCACTGATTGCAGTACTATCGCTAATCAATAGGGTATTCTTTGCACCCTTATTGACTAAGGGGCGAAGATAGTTGTTCAAAGACACTTCTTCATCAAAGAAGACTTGAATGAAGTTGGCGTTACCTTTTTCCGTTGTATTGTAGACAGCGTAGAGTGGTGATACAACACCTTCTTCTTTTTTTGCTGCTTTAATTATACCATAGGGATTTGCTTTCAGAGGTGACTTCGTATATATAACATTGCCTACATTGACAACTCTGTAGTTTGCTATGGATGCACCAGCAAAAGAACGTCCTTGGAATGCAATTTGATTGACCACACCATATTCGCCAGAGACAGAAAGCACGTCGTTTACTGTGTAATCATTTCCGCATATATCAGTACGGATGGTTAGGTAATCTGACAATGGGGTAGTATTCCATTCCTCTGTAAACCCTTTGAACCTCAGCCGTGGTTTCTTTTCTCCGGGCCTTGGGAAGAGTATAGAACGGTATGCTTTCTTTATATCTTGCAACTTCCTTAGTTCGGATTCAGATTTTTGCATTGAATTTTCAATTGAGCCTAAGAACAGAGCTATTGCTTTTTGTTCTTCCTTTTTAGGAATGTAATATTCAGAAGAAGAAACAAGCCCCCAGTCTGAACGAGGCATCTTTGTCCCAATAGAGGTGTTCGCAATTTTTTGGAATTGCTCTGTTCTAATCAAATTGAATAGGAAGTTGACATCTTCATTTGGGCGAAGAATCCAGAAATCACCAACAGCAACACCTTGGAAGTAAGCAACAAAATTGTTTTGTAAATAAGCTCGTAATTTTCCAAAAAGCAAATCTCCAGGTTGAAAGAGTTGCCCTTGTTTATTTGTATTGATTTTGTCCCGTGGATCTTTGTTTAGAATACCACGACCAGAAACTATATCCTCGTATTCTATATGAGGAAGAAAGGGTGAAATGGCTGATGCGGAACTTCGCATTACCATATCACCAAAAGGTTTTTTTTGCCAATCCTGTACGAATCCAGCAATCCTTATCTTAGGTTCCATAACCTTACTCATAGTCATTCTCCTTTCAGCATTTTTTGCAACGATTTCAATCCTTGCATATCAAATACGTTGCCAGTAAGGTTATCCATCAGCGAAGCCAAAGTAATCTCCGCTTCCGCCTTTTCTTGCTCAATATGTTGTAAAGTGTCGGCATATTTAGCTGTAAGAGTATCAACTTTAACAGAAAGCTCAGTTGTTACATTGATTGGCATGTGCGTAATGTCAAGGAACAACGGATGAATCCACTTTTCATAAAGTAGGTGTTCGATTTGCTCATCTGTTATACTCGGCATAAGTTCAATGGTCTTTTGTTCCAAATCTGCTTCCAACTGTTTAGCCTCTTTCTTTGCCAGCTTGAGGTCTTCAGTAATCCGATTCACCTCTAAGATACGAGCTTCCAAGGAGTCCTCTGGGAAGACGTATTGCATTTGCAGAGAAGCTATGTATTTATTGACATTAGATTTACCAAACGTGCCGTCTTTGTTGGCTTCCATCTTATCCCATTGAACTTCGGTGTTCTCTGCAATGAAAGCCAGTTTCTCTGGCTTCTTCGCTTTTTCATCAAGCAATTTGACATAAGCAAATAAAGCATCAATTTCAGGTGAGGATACATCTTGCAGGATTTTTGCTACACGAGCTTTAATGCCCTTTGCAATGAATTCGGATTTCTCATCATTCCATATATCAGCTTTCAGCTCCAATTCGTCAAAGTTGTTTGGTAAATCTTCAAACGATTCTGTTAGATGGCTAACTTCCTCATTCTTTTTCATTACAGCGAGGAATTCTTCTTGAAGCAGCTCTGAAGCGACAAGACGGAAAGGTAAGATGTGGCCTGTGAAGCCATCTTGGTCTTCGTATTCGTTGCCATCACTATCTTTCTTCGTGACATAGAAAGGATCCACCTGCCGTATAGCCTCTTTACCTTCAGTCTGTATGATTTCGAGGTCGGTGGCGATATTCGTCCACACATCTCGGTTGTCTGCTTCTCTATCAGCCCATCGCTTATCCAGCATTTCGTAAGCCATGTATTTGTCTACGATAGGAGTTGGTTCAACGATGCGGAATAACTCTTTTGTTATGACAGCCTCTTCTCTGGCTATATTAAGAGTAAGCATGTTTTCAATTAGCTCCTTCTTCAAGAAAACAGGGAAGGATTCGGTCACTTTGTAGAAGTGCTCTTCCAACTCCTTGACATCCTTGTTTTCTGTAATTTCACCGATAGAGTATTTTTCTTTTCGCTGTGAATAAGGTTGGCTTTCAGGTCCAAAAAGTTCTTCCCTTAACGTAGGGAATGCTTGCCAGTACTCTTGTAAATCATCAATCTCCTCTTTGGGAATACCCCCAAAAACAGTTGCATATATATCCCATTTTTCAGGACTTTCTGCTGGTTGGATATAGCGAGGAATGTTCAAGTTGTAACCATTCTCCCGGATGGTTTCTCTTGAAACAAGAGCGGCAAATGTGTTGTCCTGTGGGCAACGCTCCATATAAGCATCTGCAATTTTGCGGATGTCCGAAGCTCTCAGCTTATTGTTCTTCCCGACCTTTTCAAAGCAGCGTGAAGCATCGATGAAGAGAGTGTCAGTATTCAGTCGCTTCTGTTTGAGTACCATGACGATTGTAGGAATACCTGTACCAAAGAAAATGTTGGCAGGAAGTCCAATAACTGCGTCTATATGGTTGTTTTCAATCAGATTCTTTCTTATCTTTTCTTCCTCACCACCACGGAAAAGTACGCCGTGTGGTAAAACGATAGTCATGATACCGTCTGACTTGACATGATAGAGAGCATGAAGCAAAAACGCATAATCGGCTGTACCCTTGGGTGCCATTCCAAATCTGTTAAAGCGAGGATCTTGGTCTTTATCCTTCGGGTCCCATTCCTGTGAGTATGGAGGATTTGAAACGACCGCATCAACCTGCAAAAAGTCGTAGGTTGAAGATGGGTCTGAATCTTCAAACAATGGCCAGTCCAATTCAAGAGAGTCACCACATCGCGTTACTATGTTGTACGGCTTGATTCCTCTCATAACGAGATTCATGCGAGTAAGGTTGTAAGTATTCTGCTTTAGCTCCTGAGCATAATACTTGATTTGGTCTTTATCTGCGATGTGTTTTGCTGTAGCTCGTCCTATGTTAAGCAGTAGAGAACCAGAGCCAGATGTGGGGTCGTAAATCTCAATTTTATCCTTGCCTTTCAGATGGAAAGCCACAATTTCCGCCATAAGAAGAGCGACTTCATGTGGTGTGTAAAACTCTCCAGCTTTCTTGCCAGCATTGGCAGCAAAGTTGCTTATCAAATATTCGTAAATAAAACCAAGTACATCGTAGTCCTGGCTACCGTCTGTGGGAATGTCTTTAATAAGTTGAAGCAAATTATTGACAGCTTTTGTCTGAGCCTGAATCGAATCACCTAACTTTGAAAGTCCTTCCTGAAGGGTTTGGAAAATACCCTCAAAGACTTTCTTGTGGGTTGGATAGATGTTTCGATTGAAAGCAGAAAGTCCGTCTCTAACTGTGCCAACGGTAAAAGGCTCTTCTTCAGATTTATTAGGGCTTACCCATGTTGAGAACAGCTGTTTGTAGGTAATAAAGTAACCAAGATTTTTCTGACAAAATTCCATTGTCATAAAATTAGGGTCATCCTTTGATTTCGGTTCCTCAATAGCCTTGATTAAATCATCAGTGAATTGATTACTACGAAGGAACTTCTCTTCCTGGTCTGATAGGAATTAATAGAAGATGAAACCGAGAATGTAGTCTTTATATTCGTTGGCTTCAATCTTGGAACGTAGTTTGTTGGCTGATGCCCATATCTTATTTGCGAGCTGCTGTTTATTCATTGTTCTTTCTCTTTGCGAAGTTCGTATAATGTTTTACCGTTATAGCTGAAATACTTTGGCCCTTGATATGCCCTGGATGGTGTCTGCATATCTTCTGGCAGGAAGTTACCAGTAAATGCGGAGAGGCTATAAAGGCGGTCTTCGTACTCCACCTTATCATCTGAGGCCACTTTTACATTGAGATTAAGGGCATCAAAGGTAACAATGTCACCGACCTTTAGACCTATCATGTGAAACTTGAAGGGGTCTTTGCGATGTGTTACTTTCGCAGCTTCCTTTGCTGTTATCTCTTTATCTTCTTCTTTGCTCTTGGAAATTACGGGCTTGCCATCTACATACACTGCAAGCTCGGCATCGTCAAGCAAATCTGCAATGTCGCGCATAATGTCCAAGGCTACGTCTGGAGCAATGTTGAAAAACTCGCGGTTCTGGCGAATGCGTAAATCCGTCAAACGGTCAATCTGCTTGTGGATTTGTTTCTCAACTTTATCATACTTCTCTGTCTGGAGGGTAGCGTAAATTTCAAAGGGAAGAGGGACTGCCGTATTGTCCAACTCCTTTGAACGAACGTCAACAGGACGTGATGACTTGCCAATCTTAACCCAATCTTCTCTAAAAGATGGGTTCGTAAGAATGTAAACGTAGCCTTTATTATTTTCCATATGTATAATCTTTATTTATGAGGGAGGGAAAGTGGTACACTGAATTTTATATGTTGTTCGTTTCTTTTTCGATTCTTTGATAGAACTCCGAAGTTAAATCCAATACTTGTTGGAACTATAAGTGAAACGCCACCTCCAGACTTATTTTCGTCTTCTGCAATAACTGTAATGTCAAATTCTACGTTCTTAACCAGTCCAACATTGCCGTCCGCATCTTGCCCCGTGGCATAATCGGCATCTCCTATAGGGCCATTTATAGTCTTTGCTATAAATGCTCCTTGCTCCTTAATCTTTTTATCTGCATCATAGATACCCTCTACGATGTCACAAATAGATTTTGATATAAAGTCTTTTAACTCTACCATAAATAAAACGAGAACTCCACAGGCAGTGTCTCGACAGGCGACCAAACCTTTATGCAACACTGCGAGGGAGTCCATATATCTTTTTGCCTATTGGCTGTTGGGGTCTTTTGTCGATGAATGTAACGTAGATTGTTCGTCATGCGCACATTGCATGGGCGCAAAGTTACAAAATAATATGCAAAAAACACCATTTCACATTATTAAATAAGGTGAATTGTATGCTTTTTACATCGTTTTCCTGACAAAATGACTTGTTTTATGTGCATTTATAATTGATATTGGAATCAAATATGCTTGTTAGGTTCCTCTTTGTTCCTACCATCCAAAAAACTTACCACCTTCATCACACTCACGTTCCCAATCGGACTTCCCATGCCAGGTAGTCCGATTTTTCTTTTTCTTACTCTTGTTCTTATGGGCGATGATAAGCATGATGCCCACAATAATGATTACTACTCCCATATTGTTGAGTTTACTTGTTTATTGTATTGTCAGTTTCATTAGCTGCTCCGTGATGAACTTAAGCAATATACGCGGATCAAAATACTTCCCCGTATCGCTCCACTTACATGATAAGTGCAGATGCGGACCTGTGGTACGTTTGCCCGTGTTTCCACTTATTGCTATTTTTTGTCCGGCTTTCACATGTTGTCCGCTTTTCACGTCTATCTTCGACAGGTGGAGGAACGAGCATGTGCATATGCCATAATCGATGATGATGTAGTTTCCACCAGCCGTTGATGAACCTGCATCTGTCACGGTGCCAGGCAACATCGAATAGACATCTTCATACTTTGCCCTTAAATCCAGTCCATAGTGCATCCTTCCTTTCTTGCGATTCATCGGATCACGCCTCATTCCAAAAGGCGAGTTTATGTGGATGTCCTTCAGGGGCAATGCCACCATCAGTGGTGCTTCTGCTATGGCACTGTCAGCTTGCATGTCTATGTCTTCTTCTAACGAGTCTTGAACGGTGGTGTCAGTTAGAACCTCCACCATCGTCCTGACGTTTCTTTTCTGTGTCTCTCCAACCGTATGGAATGGAGATGCTTCTTGCTGTGCGTGTATTCTTGCCGTCGATGAGAGGCTGCACAGTCCAATCAGGATAAATGTCTCTTTCAGCATGTAAAGTTACTAATTTTTGGTGACATATCAAAATATTGAGCGTTAAACTTGTGTAATCAATCGTGATTTTTGTCATTCAAGTTGTAGCTTGTATTGCTCAATATCTTGATAATACTATTGGGTGAATAATCTCTTGTAAAGCTGGGTGGCTATCTTTGCCACAGTGGTTGTATATCTTGGGTCTTCTGCGTACCCAATGCGCTTCAGGAATTGCAGGTAGTTTCCTCCTTTGTAGCGGTATTGGATGAATTTCTGATAGCCAACTACACTGTCCTCCCATCTGGCAAAGCGATAGTAGTCCTTGTGTTTGCTATCGTATAATCCAAATAGGTTGTGATAGTTCTTGCAAACGGGGCTGGTGAAGTGTCCTGTTTCCAGGACAGCCTGAGCCAATACGAAAAGTTGGTTGCTCAAACCGACCTCCTCGATGACATCAATTAAGTTGGCTAAAGACAAATCGTGACTTTCGCCGTTATAATATCTGAGAACCTGTTGATTATTCTGTTTAATTAAAGCGCTTCTTTCCCTCTTGTCTTGTTTGTAACTCTCGTAGAGTTTAATCAGCTTCTCCAACTGTTTTATAGACAATTCGGAAAAGGTTGTATTTGATACATGGACTGAATCTATTGTAATGGAATCAGTAAAGCAGATGCTATCAGACACATCTTCTTGTGTCTTATTTTCTGCATTGTTCACAAATACGCGGTTATGCTCACCAATGGTGTGAAATGAGCCGGTGTTACTTTGCCCATACAAAATCGTTGAACCAAGCAAGGCCATTACTGATAAAATCAATTTCTTAGTTTCCATGGTGCAAAGTTAGAGTCTCCTTATACCATTAGATTAAGAACAAAGAAAGAACCTTAATATTTTGAGCAGTTTTTCAATTATTGGTACTAATCAACCGCCTCATTAGAACCAATAATAAAATGAGGAGCCAAATATCACTATTTTGAGCACTTTAAATAACTTTCATCCTTTCTTATCCAGTAATTTTGCGTCAGCAAATTTTCAAAATGCATAAGAACATGGAAGAAAAAAGATTTCACAGAGAGGAGTATCCCCTTGACATTCTTGCCGAGTTCGGGCTTACGGAGGAAATGATTTATGACCTCCCCGAATTTGTGCATGAGACCCTTGAACGTGGTGGTAAGTCACCCTTGCTGCCAATATGTGTTGAACAGCCATTTGGAACGACGCATGCCTATGCCAAGTTCTGTCTTATCGAGACGGAAGAGGGCCTTGATGTCATGTTCTCACCCAAGCTGAAAACAATCAACCTCGATGCCTTCAGTGATGAGGAGCGCCAAGCCCTCCTTAGTGGTAAGGTCATCGTTGCCATGGTGGACGATAAGAACATTACTGATGAAGGGGTAGAGGAGATGCAGCGCATCCAAGCCTTCGTACAGCTTGACCGAGACACCAACGGCGTGATTTATACGCCTACACAAGTCATCGGTCGTAACCTAAATGCCGTTGCCACTGAATATGAGTTGAGTGGCGATGACCTCAATAGCTTCTGGAAGGGCGGTCTTGTAACTCTCTATGAGGAAAATCACCAAGGACAGAAAGAGCCAGTCACTATCGGTGTTGATCTCTTTACCGATACAGGAGTCATCGTCGTTCCAGGCACTGCTGCTAAGTGGGAAAATACGGTGCGTCGTGTCATGCCAAAGTATTCATTCGGCAATGATGGATGTTGGCTCAATAAAGACGGTCGGCTCTGCTATGTTCCCGAAGAGGAATTTACCAAAGACATCCTCGATGAGCTGGAGCGTATTGCCAAGCAGCACGGAATGGTCAGCGAGGCACAGGAACTACGCCATGCCATTCAGGAACCGCATGTTCATGCTGACAATGAAGAAGAGCAGCATCAACTTGTGCGATAATATCAGTAATACGAGAAATATAGTATAACCATTAAACTACATCATTATGGCAAAGAATTATCCTGATTATGATGACCTCCGTGAACAATACGAGGCCGGAAACATTTCTGCTGTGGATTTCGTTACCCAGCAGTCAGATGAGTTAACAGAAGAATATGAGCAGTTCTGCAAGGACAAGTCCCTCGATACAGGTAGTGAGCAATCAGCCTTGGCGTTCATGGACTATCGTGACGAGCTGTTCGAGGAGAGTCTGTCAAACTAACCAACAAAGAAAGGAGCGAATTATGAGCATACGTTCAGAATCACTACCCATGAGAGGACGGCTTTCCTATCAGTTGGAAGACCTCCTTCGCAGGAATGGCATGAGTGCCCAGCTTGCCGTCGAGGATGGCAAGTATAAGCTCCTTGTTCAGGGGCATGATTCTCCGTTGCTGCAATATAATATCAGTGAGCAGCAGTTCCGTGCTCTCGGTGATGGCGGTACTAACTATGCCAACAAGAAAGCCTATAATGTCTTCAATGGCATTGTTGGCAAGGATTTCGACCTCCCTTCATCGTTTGTTGCAGCCCGTAATGTCAATGGCCGTGTTGCCATGGGACTTCACGGTTACAGGGTTGGAATCGGAGAGTTTGGGCGGCCTATTCCTCTCCGTCCCCATGCTTTTGGCCCTGGATTCCTTGGATGGATACCGAGACAACAGCCCGGTTTCCATCTTCGTCGTGTCGGCGATGTGCCAATGGTTGTGGAGCATCCTGACGGACGCCTACGCCCAGGAGAGCTGAAAAGCGGTGGCTACGGTTACTATTATAAAGGTGGTGCGAATCAGGCTCAGGAGGTGACAGATCCATTGAGAGATTTGCAGACCTATTTTCCACCTGTTCATACACGTCCACGTCCAACAGAACCAGCCAAGCCATATAAGGAACTGATAACCTCGGATGTGTATTTCACCAATGAGAAATGGCAGGAGGTATTGTCTTCCCACGGTATCATCATTGATGCCGACAAGAAGCTACTCACTATCCAGTCTTCTGGCACTCAACAGGATTTCGTGTATGACCTGACAGAGGAAGAGGTCAAGAAACTCACGGAAAACTCATTGAAGAAGGTTCCATTACAGGAACGTCTCGACATTCTCAACCATGTTATCAGCGGAGACTTCAAGGACTCTATCACCAAGGACATGCTTAACAGTAACGAGCGTATCAGTATTGCCTTGAAGCCGGAAGTAGAGCAGGAACTTAACGTCCAAGCCCAGCAGCGCGGACTTCAGACGGTTGATGTCATTCCCGACCCATTGCAGGAGCAACAGCATTTCGCGCCAACCCTTAATCCTGAGGAAGGCTATGTAAACGGAGCTGAACTTGCAGAAGGCAATGAGCGTAAGGGATGGTATCGTGAGGGCAATCATGGCCGTGAGGTGGAGGTTGGTGATATCTGGGTGGAAAAGGTACAGCCGGAACAAGCACAACATCAAGAGACTCAGGCGAAGAAAGATGACAGGAACAATGACCAAGTCACTTATCGTATGAGTGCTGTCATCAATGGCCAGGTCATTTCTCATGAAATCAGTAAGAAGCAGTATGACAAATTCCTTGCCGTCGATGACTTCCAGCGTCAGCGCATGTTATCCAAGGTGTTCAATGAGGTTGATTTGAAGACCCGTCCAGAATTGCGACAGGGCTTTAATCTTGGTGCTTTCCTTGCTGCCGCAGGGGAGGCTACCTATCTTGGTGCCGGCATCGCCCATAACGTAGAGCATATCCGTCATCCTCACTATGCCCCAGATGTATATCACGAGGTTCATGGCACAGGTCGTATCTATGTCAAGCCAGGCGTGGACTCTCCGCAGGACATCGCTTCAAGAGCATTCGAGGCTGGCCTTAATCAAGGCATCCATGGGCATGGAATAGGGAGGTGATAAAACAATAAATACCGATGATGAGCAGCAATGACATGACCTATCAGGACTATCTTGACCGCATCAGCATTCAGGAAGTCCTGCTTCACGCCGGTTACACCTTGAACCGACGTGACGGAATGCGTTATCCTTCTTTTGTCCGTATCGGAAGTGATGGTTGCCGTGTTCATGGCGACAAGTTCATTGTCACCCAGAACGGCAATACCTGCTTCCGTCCACCTGAACAGAAGTCCTACAATGTCATCAGTCTTATCAAGAGCTTCCCCAGCATGTTCAAGGAACATGTCGGTAGTTCCAATCCAGACCGCCTGGTTAATGAGGTGTGCCGTAATATCCTTAATATCCCAAGTGAAGAAAGGCAGGGCCGGATTATCGAGCCACGTAAGGAACAAAAGCCTTTTGACCTCAATAACTATTCCATCCATGCCTTCCGCAAGTACGACTTCGAGGGCATCAAGAAGTTTTATCCGTTCTTCGTTACCAGAGGTATTAGTCTTGACACACAGAAAGCCTTTGGTGCTCATTTCATCCTTACTACAAAAGAGTCGTTGGATGGTGGCAAGAGCCATACCAACCTTTCCTTCCCGTTGTATGTGCCTGGCAATACAAATGTTGTCGGTCTGGAAGAACGAGGTCATCCCCGTCTTGACGGCAGTTCCGGCTACAAGGGCAAGGCATTGGGTAGCAATAGCTCCGAAGGGTTATGGATAGCCGCACTTGGTAAGCAGGACTTGACGGATGCTACTGATGTCTATTGGTTTGAATCCGGTTACGATGCCATGTCATACTATCAGCTCCATGTGAAGGATAATCCATCGTTGGAAAAAGCCGTGTTTGTCTCTACTGGTGGCAATCCTACCGTCGGGCAGATGCAGCGTATGCTGGCTGTCACACCGTCATCCAGGCATCATATCTGTTTTGACAATGACCTCGCAGGTCGTCAGTTTACGGAGAACCTGAAAGGTGAGATACACCGCATAACCCTCTCTTCCGTTGTCGTAACGCCAGAGCGCAAGCCTTATCTCGATTCTATTCCCTTATCTCAGGATTTTGCCAAAGGCAATATGGAAATGTTGCCGAAGCCTTTGCAGGACAAGTATGCGAAATACGAGTCTGCTTGGGAAGAGTCCATGTCCATGCGTCAGAGCCGTCTGTGCTATGAGGGTGAAATCAGGGAGCAGGAGGATTTGACGAAGAAGCTCTATCAGGAATACAGGGATTCCGTCAGGGATTTCCTCGGCATTGACCCGCAGAAGGTCACGCCTTTTGTCCGTGAAACTCCTGAGCGAGGAAAGGACTGGAATGAACAAGTCCTTCTGGAACAGGAAGACAGGCTGAAAGCAGCTGAAGAGGAAGAAGAGACTCGCAGTGTCGCTTCCGGCATTGACCTCGATGCCGATGGAGAGATTGAGGTCAATGAGAGTGAGGAAAAGAAACGTATCCATTTCATCAAGAGATAATATGAGCCAGATATATCCCAACATAAAGATGCGTCCCCACGGATTACAGTTCGTGGCTGGGAACATCGGCGGCCTTGTCTGTACGGTGCTGATACTTATGTTGGCTGGCTATGACGGTTTGTTGCCGAAAAGCGTCTTCCCGTTTATGATGGCTGCATTCGGCTTGCTGTTCATCAATCTCTTGTGCAAATGTGTCTATCTGTTGCGCATATCCTATATCATCACAGAGGAACAGCTTCAATACGAATATGGCATCCTGTCATTGCAACGTGATTTCATTGAACTGTATCGTGTCGTGGACTATAGCGAGCAACGCAGTTTCCTACAGATGCTCTTTGGTCTGAAGACTGTCAGCATCTACAGTGGTGACAAGACGTGTCCCCGTTTGGACATCATCGGAGTCAAGGGTGATACCGATTTGATTACAATGATACGTGAACGAGTTGAGTATAACAAGAAAAAGCATAATATCCATGAGTTTACGAATATTCGATAGGCTTTTCAAGAAGAGCGATAAACCAGACATGATGCCATCATGGAATAACGCTTCTGTCAAGCAGTGGCTGGTAGTCTCGTTGATGGCACTTATCCTTTGGGTAGTCAGCTGTCAGCGTGGCTATTCTCAGATAGTAACCGCTAATCCTGGCGAATATACCATCTTGGCTACTGGCAATGCCCTTATCAATAACACCGTGAAGTCTGAAACCAAGGCTGAAAGAGAAACCGCTGTCATGCAGAATGCGAT
>Ga0256405_10007978_pt1 | contig 15479 bp, 11 predicted proteins | sample RumenRJG_02DNA_FD_189096 | JGI IMG/M metagenome (GOLD analysis project Ga0256405, IMG submission 189096) | Bovine rumen microbial communities from Lethbridge, Alberta, Canada - RJG_02 | ecosystem: Host-associated > Mammals > Digestive system > Stomach > Rumen | place: Canada: Alberta... | reverse complement strand
TACGAGAACAGGGCATCCATCGGCCCACGGAAGTGGGGAGATGGCCTGGTGTGGGAGGAGCTGCACAGGTCGATCCCGTGGAGGAGGGACTGGGACTAGGCGGACACACATTTTGTCCTATAACCCGGACTTTACACGTGCATCGGTTCGTTCACTTTTAGAGTTGAACGTGAACGAAATGATGCACAAGCATGGCACTCGTGTCCCAAACTGGGGCAGGTGGAGCCGAACCGGACCAAATCCGGCCCCGAAACGTCCGGATGGGCGCAGAATACGCCCAATGGGACGATTGAAGCCTCTGAAACAGCCCATTCGGCTTGTATCGTGCCAGTTCGGACATATTCCCGGCAAGGTCCGTGCACATGAAAAAAGGCCCCGTTACCGGGGCCCAGACAGTTCTGGCGGAGAGCTGGGGATTCGAACCCCAGATAGGATTGAGTCCTATACTCGCTTAGCAGGCGAGCACCTTCGGCCTCTCGGTCAGCTCTCCGTGGGTGACATGAAATGATACCTCACCTTCACGCCTAATCTCAACACAAATTATGAGTCAATCACAATGTCACCCGCATGGCTGGCAACCTTGTCCCACGAAAAGCGACAAACAAGCTCGTCCGCACGCACCGACTCGCCTGGCTCCGCCATCCCAACGCACGAGGCCAGCATGCCCAGCAGCGCCTCGGGTCGCCCATACCGCTCGCGGAGCGCCCCCAAGTCCAGATCGCGCTCTCGCTTTGACAGCCTCCGCCCGTCCGGGGCAACCAGCAGCGGCACATGCCCAAACGTCGGCCCCGCATATCCAAGCTCGTGCGCGAGCCACGTCTGCCGCGCGGCCGATCCCAGGAGGTCCCGCCCGCGCACCACCTGCGTCACGCCCATCTCGCCGTCGTCAACCACCACGGCCAGCTGATACGCAACCACCCCGTCGCTGCGCCGCAGAAGAAAGTCGCCACATTCCGTTGCCAGCACCTCTCGCTGGGGCCCATAGGCAAGGTCGCAAAACTCGACTACACCAGCACGGTCACCGGCTTCCGGCACGCGCACGCGCGTCGCCGGCGGACGCCGCGCCGCACGCTCCGCTACCTCCGCAGCGCTCAGCCCACGGCAGGTCCCCTGGTACAGGTACGTCCCGTCCGAGGCATGCGGAGCTGTGGCTGCATGCAGCTCCGCCCGCGTGCAAAAGCACGGATACGTGAGCCCCCGCTCCTCAAGCGAGCGGATCGCCTCGCGGTAAAGCTCCTGTCGCTCGCTTTGCCAAAACGGTCCCTCGTCCCAGTCGAGCCCGAGCCACAAAAGGTCCTCCATCAGCAGCTGCGCCGCCTGTGGGTTTTGCGCCCGTGGGTCAAGGTCCTCCACGCGCATGACCATGCGCCCGCCCGCAGAGCGCGCAGAAAGCCATGCCATCAGGCACGAAAAGACGTTGCCCAGGTGCATGCGCCCCGAAGGTGTGGGCGCAAAGCGACCAACCACCAAGTCCGCGTTCGATGTGTGCTGCGTACGTTCCATACGCTGTATGGTAGCGTTCCCGCGCCTCGCGTCCGCCAAAGGATTAGAATCAGTGCTCCGCCACCGTGTCTGTCGCACGAGGGTGCTCGCCGGGCGGGCGGGGGATGGCGCACACCATCCAGGTGCGAAGGAGCCGTCGCGAAAGGAGCCATCATGGACAAGCCGGCCAAGCCGTATACCGAGGCCTTCGTCCTGGGGACGCCCGGCCTGGTCTGCCGTTGGCGCCTTGCGGGAGGGCGACTCGTTGCGCAGGGCCGTCACCTGCGCGCCCTGTCCGCGCGTCACGTGAACGGGGCGCGCATCGCCCCTGAGCTGCTCGCCTGGGTGCGCCAGCACCTGGAATGGACGCTCGAGCCCGCCTCGTCAGAAAACCCCGAAGGCGTGCTCATGACCATCGTGGACGACAAGGGGCAGGCCGCCATGTCGCTGGGACCCTACGAGCCGCTGCCCTCGGCCTCCCTCCCTGACCTCTACCTTCGCGCGGAGGAGTCGCGCAAGGAGGCGGAAGAGACGGGCATCGCCCCCGAGACGATGTGGTTCGTGGACGGTGGCCGCCTCGTCTGCGACATCGCGGCAGGTTCGGCCGCGTCCGGCGTGACGTCGCTCATAGAGGATCTCGCGCGCGCCATGGGCATGACCGTCGCGCGGAGCAGTGGCGCCTGCGACGCCGCGCAATGTGGCCTGCTCGACTTCGAGGAGGCGTTCCTCGTGTCGGACGAGCACGGAGTCGTCCCCGCAGAGGGGCACGCGGGCCCTGTCTCCACGCGTTTTCAGGAGTCCTACGAGAAGCTCTGCGCGTCGGTTCGCGAGCGTTAGCTGCGGCTTCTCACGCGGCGGGCCGCCGGCCCTAATTCCTAGCCACAATAAGGTATTTTACCTGCCGTTCATTTGCGTCCGCCTACATGAATTTGCGGGGCTAATTCTGTTTTGCGAGGGGCATGGTGCCAAAGGATTCTCTATGATATACACGTGGCGCGCTGTCACGAGACCATGCGCCATGCCGCGGTGCCCGAGGCACTTCGGCGAGGGGCGGAACGGAGAGGGACCGCCCCTTTGCGGGTCCGCCCGCATGCACGGGAATGGTCCGGGTCCCCCGTGGTCCCGGTAAGTCACGAAAAGGAGAGGATATGGCGAGAAAGTTCAAGTCCATGGACGGTAACAACGCCGCGGCGTACGTGTCGTATGCGTTTACCGAGGTGGCGGGCATCTACCCGATCACGCCGTCCAGCCCGATGGCCGACTATGTCGACCAGTGGGCAGCAGCTGGCCAGAAGAACATCTTCGGCACGACCGTCAAGGTTGTCGAGATGGAGTCCGAGGCCGGCGCAGCAGGTGCGGTCCACGGCTCCCTTGGTGCCGGCGCCCTGACCACGACCTACACTGCGTCGCAGGGCCTGCTGCTCATGATCCCCAACATGTACAAGATCGCCGGCGAGGGCCTGCCCTCCGTCTTCCACGTGTCTGCGCGTACCGTCGCCAGCCACGCGCTGAACATCTTCGGCGACCACTCCGACGTCATGGCCTGCCGCCAGACCGGCTTTGCCATGCTCGCCGAGGGCAGCGTCCAGGAGGTCATGGACCTCTCCGCCGTCGCCCACCTGTCCGCCATCAAGGGCGGCGTGCCGTTCATCAACTTCTTTGACGGCTTCCGTACCTCTCACGAGATCCAGAAGGTCGCCGTGTGGGACTACGAGGACCTCAAGGACATGTGCGACATGGACGCCGTCCAGGCGTTCCGCGACCACGCCCTCAACCCGGAGCATCCGCACGCCCGCGGCTCCCACGAGAACGGCGACATCTTCTTCCAGCACCGTGAGGCCTGCAACAAGGCCTACGACGCGCTGCCTGCCGTGGTCGAGGACTACATGAACCAGGTCAACGCCAAGCTGGGCACCAACTATCACCTGTTTGACTACTACGGCGCCGAGGACGCGACCCGCGTCGTCGTCTGCATGGGCTCCTTCTGCGACACCCTCGAGGAGGTCGTCGACTACCTCAACGCCCATGGCGAGAAGGTCGGCCTGGTCAAGGTCCGTCTGTACCGTCCGTGGTCCATCGAGCACTTCGTCAAGGCTCTGCCCAGCAAGGTCGAGTCCATCGCCGTTCTCGACCGCACCAAGGAGCCCGGCTCCATTGGCGAGCCCCTCTACCAGGACGTCGTCACGTCTCTCTTCGAGGCTGGCATCACGGGCCTCAAGGTCATCGGCGGCCGTTACGGCCTCGGCTCCAAGGACACGCCTCCCGCGTCCGCCTTTGCCGTGTACGCCGAGCTGGCCAAGGCCAACCCCAAGCGCGAGTTCACCATCGGCATCGTCGACGACGTCACCAACCTCTCCCTCGAGGAGATGGAGGACGTTCCCAACACCGCAGACCCCTCCACCATCGAGTGCAAGTTCTGGGGCCTCGGCGGCGACGGCACCGTGGGCGCCAACAAGAACTCCATCAAGATCATCGGCGACCACACCGACAAGTACATCCAGGCGTACTTCCAGTACGACTCCAAGAAGACCGGCGGCGTCACCATCTCGCACCTGCGCTTTGGCGACACCCCGATCCGCTCGCCCTACTATGTGACCAAGGCCGACTTCGTGGCTTGCCACAACCCGTCCTACATCACCAAGGGCTTCAAGATGGTCCGCGACGTCAAGCCTGGCGGCACCTTCCTCATCAACTGCCAGTGGACGCTCGAGGAGCTTGAGCATCACCTGAACGCCGCTGCCAAGCGCTACATCGCCGAGAACGACATCCACGTCTACCTGATCAACGCCATCGACCTGGCCATGCAGGTGGGCATGGGCAAGCGCACCAACACCATCCTCCAGTCCGCGTTCTTCACGCTGTCCGGCGTGCTGCCGCAGGAGGACGCCATCAAGTACATGAAGGATGCTGCCGAGCATTCGTACGCCAAGAAGGGCCAGGCCATCGTCGAGGCCAACTGGAAGGCCATCGACGCCGGCGCCACCGCCTTCACCGAGATCGAGATTCCTGAGTCCTGGAAGACCGCTACCGACGAGCCGGCCGTCCTCACCCTCGAGGGCCGCGAGGCCATCGTCAAGCAGGTCAAGGAGCTCCTGCACCCGATCGACATGATGGACGGCGACAGCCTGCCCGTCTCCGCCTTTGCCAACTGCGCCGACGGCCAGTTTGAGCTGGGCGCCTCTGCCTACGAGAAGCGCGGCGTTGCCGCCTTCGTGCCCAAGTGGGACGAGAGCAAGTGCATCCAGTGCAACAACTGCGCCAACGTCTGCCCGCACGCCGCCATCCGTCCGTTCGCTCTGGACGAGGCTGAGGCCGCCGCGGCTCCCGAGGCCACCAAGATGCTCGACCTCACGCCTGCCAAGAAGTTCCCCGGCATGAAGTTCACCCTCGCCATCAGCCCGCTCGACTGCATGGGCTGCGGCGTGTGCGTGGGCGTGTGCCCCAAGGACGCTCTGGCCATGGTCGGCCAGGAGGAGGAGCTGGCCCAGCAGGAGGTCTTCGACTACGCCGTTGCCAACGTCACCGAGAAGGAAGGCGTCGTTGCCAACAACCTCAAGGGCATCCAGTTCAAGAAGCCGCTGCTTGAGTTCTCCGGCTCCTGCGCTGGCTGCGCCGAGACCGCATACGCTCGCCTCGTGACCCAGGTTGCCGGCGACCGCATGTTCATCTCCAACGCCACTGGCTGCTCCTCGATCTGGGGCAACCCGGCTGCCACCAGCCCCTACACCACCAACGCAGAGGGCCATGGTCCCGCGTGGAACAACTCCCTGTTCGAGGACAACGCCGAGCACGGCCTGGGCATGGCTCTTGGCTACAAGGCCGTCCAGGGCAAGGTTGCCGAGCAGCTCAAGGCTTGGGCTGCCACCGACGAGGCCAAGGCTGCCGTCGAGGCTTGGGAAGCTTCCCTGAAGGATCCCGTGGAGTCCAAGAAGACCGCCGCTGCGCTGATCGCGCTGCTCGAGGCTGACGGCTCCGACGCCGCCAAGGCCATCCTCGCCGACAAGTCCTACCTCACCAAGAAGTCCTTCTGGATCTTCGGCGGCGACGGCTGGGCATATGACATCGGCTTCGGCGGACTCGACCACGTGCTCGCCTCTGGCCAGGACGTCAACGTCTTTGTCTTCGACACCGAGGTCTACTCCAACACCGGTGGCCAGGCTTCCAAGGCTTCCAACATCGGCCAGGTCGCTCAGTTCGCGGCCGCCGGCAAGGAGGTCAAGAAGAAGTCCCTCGCCGAGATCGCTATGAGCTACGGCTACGTGTACGTCGCTCAGGTCGCCATGGGCGCCAACCCCGCGCAGACGCTGAAGGCCATCCAGGAGGCCGAGGCCTACGACGGCCCGTCCCTGATCATCGGCTACAGCCCGTGCGAGATGCACTCCATCAAGGGCGGCATGACGCACTGCCAGGACGAGATGAAGAAGGCCGTCGAGTGCGGTTACTGGAACCTCTTCACCTTCAACCCGGCTGCCGACCAGGGCAAGAAGTTCACGCTCACCAGCAAGGCTCCGGCCGGCGGTTACCAGGAGTTCCTCATGAACGAGGCTCGCTACAACCGTCTGACCCGCGAGTTCCCCGAGCGCGCAACCGAGCTCTTCGCTCGCAACGAGCAGGCTGCTATGGACCGTTACGAGCACCTGACCAAGCTCGTCGACCTCTACGCCGAGGTGTAAAGCTTCAGCGTAAGGAAGCTTCGTAGCTAGAAGGGCGGCCCCGCACTTCGGTGCAGGGCCGCCTTTTGTGTGGCTCTGTTTGCCGCCTCTGCTTGCTGCTGTTGACCGACAAACGCTACGGATAACCTCTCGCCCGCCTAGGTCGACCGACAGACGGCATGGATAAGGGGCCGAGAGGGGCGCGTATCCATGCCGCTTGTCGGTCATCATGGGCGACCCCGCCTCTAACCGTGCCGTTTGTCGGTCGACGTCAAACCCCTATCGACCTTGGGCACGCCATAGGAGTCGAGTATCTTCACGAACCGGGCGTCATCCATCATTTCCTTGTACGAGAAGCGCATGATGCGCACGCCCGGCGCGCTCATGCGCGACTCCCTGAGCCTCTCGTCCGTCAGAACATCGACGACGCTTCGTCCTTTTGTCATCTTTGCGTTCGTATACTTCTCGTGTCCATCCAGCTCTCCTATGAGCAGCTCGTTAGGGGAGAGATGCCACCCAAAGTCGCCGCGGTACGAGTCTCCGTCGACGATGCTTGACAAGGGAACCTGAAGGTCAGGTGGCTCATATCCAAAGAGAAGCATTCGAGCGCGAGCAATTGACTCGCCTCCACTTTCCGCACGGGGGTCAGCAAAGGAGGCGGTATTCATCGCAGTGGCCCACTTCTTGCATCGATGGGGCATGCCTTCAACAACCTCCTTCAGGTGCTCAAGATTCCACTTCTTTTCACGTAAGGCAGAGTCAGCGATGGCGAGGCCATGTGCAAAGTCCATGCTTCGCAGACAGTCAAACACCGTGCGCTCAAAAGAGGTGACGCGAAGTCCGTCCACAACGGCGAAGGGGTCGTCTTCGATAGTGATGCGCCTTGCGAGCGAACCGGGCCTCCCATCCTTCTGTTTGCTGACGGCGATCTGCAGAGGGAGGAGGTCACTATGCGAGACCCAAAGGCCATGCACCAAAGCGGCGGACCGACCCGCAAATATCCAGCTTGGAAAGCGATGTTGCAAGCCTTTCATCAGGTATTTCGCCTGCTCCTCCTTGCCAAGGTCGTTCCATAGCTCGGGCCTCACGTAGAGCCCCTTCAGGGGACTGATGAGCTTACCTGCCTTGACGGCGCGGTAAAGCCTTTGCCTGTCTGCGGTGGATCCGGCGACGATGCAGCGATTCTCTCGCTCTGCCGCACCGACCATCCTTCCGAGTTCAAGCGATCTCCTTATGCGCCGCAAGCCCCCTCCTTCCCGCTAACACAAGTTTGATGGGCCGGGAGCAGCGCCACCTCGATTATTTGAAAAAGTGCAGCACATGTATGGCAGGAGACGTGCACGTATCTGCATCAAATTCGCTTCGATGCGCATCGTCTCCTAGGTTGGTGCGCTGACGCTTCTGGGTTGACCGACAAACGCTACGGATAACCTCTCGCCCGCCCAGGTCGACCGACAGACGGCATGGATAAGGGGCCGAGAGAGGCACGTATCCATGCCGCTTGTCGGTCATCATGGGCGACCCCGCCTCTAACCGTGCCGTTTGTCGGTCAACGGCGGACGAGGGCATGCTGCCCACAGGCCCGCTTCTGCGTTTTGGGTGGCGCACACGGCAACTGCGCACAGGTCGGGCATAATGAAGAGGCTCGCGAACACACGACAAAGGAAGCACATTGAGCAACGCAAAAAAGACTCCCCGCTTCTACATCGGCCTGGCGGCAGGCAAGCTTGCCGCGACGGCACTCACGGCACTCAGGCGCAACGGCGGACAGGTGCCCGGCTACCTTGCCGAGCACGTCGACCCAGACTTCCTGGCGCACGTGGACAAGCCCGAGCACATCGTCTTCGTGACGGGAACCAACGGCAAGACGACCACTTCAAACCTCCTCGACGACCTGCTCGTCGACAATGGCTTTGACCTGCTCACCAACCGGGCGGGCGGCAACGTCGCCAACGGCATCGAGAGCAGCCTCATCAAAAACGCGCGGCTCAGCGGCGCCCAGCGCAAGTCCTACGCCTGCATGGAGCTGGACGAGCTCTCGAGCCGCCTCGTCCTGCCGCACGTGATGCCGGAGATCCTGCTCGTCTGCAACCTCTACCGCGACTCGTTCATGCGCAACGCCAACCCCGACTACATCTTTGACGTCATCTCGCGCAACGTCTCGCCCGAGACCGAGCTCATCCTGAACGCAGACGACCTCATCAGCTGCCGCCTTGCCCCGCAGGCAACCAAGCGCACGTACTTCTCGGTGGCGCAGCTGCCAGACGACACGACCGAGCCGCAGGGAATCGTGAGCGACCTCACGGCCTGCCCCCAGTGCGGTGCGGCGCTTGAGTACGACTACTGCCACCTGCGCCATCTTGGCCGTGCCCACTGCACCAAGTGCGGCTTTGCCAATCCCGAGCCAGACTTTGAGGTAACACGCGTGGACCTCGACGCCAAGACCTTCACGGTCCGCGAGAACCGCGAGCCTGGCGCCCCCGAGCACGACTACCACATAGAGACCTACTCCATCACCAACCTGTACAACATCCTCGCCGCCGTGGTGACCGCCCGCCGCCTGGGGGTGCCAGCCGACGACATCGCGCACTCCCTGGCCAACGGCATCAACATCACCAAGCTCCGCTACAGCGCGGAGGAGGCGGGCGGCATGCGGCTGGTGAACGTTGCCGCCAAGGGCGAGAACAGCACCGCCACGTCGACGGCCATCCAGAACATTTGCCGCGAGCCGGGCGACAAGGCCGTGGTCTTCATCATGAGCGACTACTACCTTGCCACGAGCCCCTATTCGTCCGAATACACGGGCTGGTACTACCAGACCGACTTTGAGCTGCTAAACGATCCGCAGGTCAAGCAGGTCGTGGTGGTAGGCGCGCGCGGCGAGGACCTGATGCTGCGCCTGCGCCTGGCGGGGGTGAGCGCCGATCGCGTGAGCCTCGTGCCCGACGCTGAGGCCGCAGCGGCAACGCTCGACCTGCAGGGCATCGAGGGCGTCTTTGTTGCCTATGACATCTTCAACGGCGACCAGGCCACCCGCTGTCGCGACGCCGTGCGTGCGCGCATCGAGGCAGGCGAGGCCGCAGCCGAGCAGGCGCACGCTGTCCAAGAGCAGCCGCAGGCAGGCGCCGACCAACCCGCCATCGCCACTGACGTCCCTGCCGACCAGGGCACAGGCGCCGTGGTGGAGGTGCTCTATCCCGAGTTTGGCAACCAGGCGGGCGACAACGGCAACGCGCTCTACCTGCGTGCCTGTCTGCCGGGCGCCACGTTTGTAGAGACGCACTACGGCGACGAGCCGGCTTTTGCCACGCGCGACGTCTCTGCCGTGGTTTTGGGCGGCATGACCGAGGCGCACCAGCAGCTGGCGGCGCGTGCCCTCATGCCCTACGCGTCGCGCCTGGCCGAGCTTGCCGACGCGGGTGTTCCCATGCTCTTCACCCACAGTGCCGCCGAGATCCTGGGCACCTCCTTTGGCACGCCGGACGGCGGGCGCCAAGACGGCCTGGGCATCCTTGAGCTTTCCACGCGCCTGGACATGCCCAAGCGCTACCTCTGCTCGTTTGTGGGCACCTTTGACCCCGCCGACGGTACGGACCCGATGACCATCCTGGGCTTCAAGATCCAGTTCACGCAGATGCGCGGCAACAGCGCGACAAGCCCGTTTGCCAAGGTCGAGCGCGGATGGGGCCTAGCCGAGGGAAGCAGCTTTGAAGGCCTGCGCCGAGGAGGGCTCATCGCGACCTGGGTGATCGGCCCGCTCCTTGCTACCAACCCCGACTTTGCCGCGTGGTTCTGCAGGCAGGTCACGGGCACGGAGGTCCGCGTCGCTTTTGAGAAGGAGGCACGTGCTGCCTACGACGTGCGCCATGCGGAGCTCACCAAGCCGCTCCCCAAGGGCAAGACCATCAACCCGTAACTTCCGCTGGTTCCGCAACGGCACGGTGATACGTAAGGGTGGGACCCTTTCGTATCGCGATACGTAGGGGTCCCACCCTTACGTATCAATTGGCCACAACTTTGCGTGCGGCGAGCGCTACATCGGGCTAGAATGTCTTGTGTCCCTCATCAATCAATCTTGGAGCGCTCAGGGCATTGAACCCAGTCATTGTCATACCGTCGTATTGGGCGATGGACGACCATCCCACCGAAATCGGTGAGCTCGGCGTCTACGACCACGTGACACCTGTCGACAAGCCGCTCCCCGAGCTCGAGACCTGCCTCTCCTCGCTCGACAAGGTGCGTGGCGTCCTGCGCGTCATCATCCTACTCGTGTCGCAGCCTTCGTGCGAGGCGTCGTCCCGTGCGCGTGTAGAGGGCATCTGCCGCATGCACCCGGGGCTCAACCCCATGGTCATCGGCGAGGCGGAAGGCCGCCTCATGATGCGCGTCGTCAACGACCTCGCGCCGTCCCTTCCCGGAGAGCTCGTGTCGCTTCGTGGTTATGGCGCCATCCGCAACATGGGGCTGGCCGTCGCCGCGACGCTCGGTCACGACGTCGTGGTCTTCATGGACGACGACGAGATCGCCCTCGATGAGGACTACCTCATCAACGCGGTGTACGGCCTCGGGCAGAAGAACCGCCAAGGCCTGCCCATCCGTGCCAAGACCGGGTACTTCCTCAACCGCAACGACTCTCCGTACGCAGAGATCGGCGAGCCCGCCTGGTCCGAGCGCTACTGGTCAAAGCGCGCCGAGTTCAACGAGCTCATGCATCGCATGCTGACCGGCACGCGCATCGCGCGGGCCAACCACATCTGCGGCGGCTGCTTTGCCGTGAGCGCCCAGGCGTTCACGCGCGTGGCCTTCGACTCCGTCATCACGCGCGGAGAAGACCTTGACTACCTGCTTAACCTGCGCATGTATGGTATAGACGTCTGGTCTGACAACAAGTGGTGCGTAAAGCACCTGCCGCCCGAGATCCCGTCCACCTCGGCGCGGTTCCTCCAGGACATCTACCGCTGGGCGTACGAGAGAAAGAAGCTCGAGGTGTGCAACGCCACCATCGGGCTGAGGCGCGTGACCGCAGATTCGCTCATGCCCTATCCCGCGCCATGGCTCGACCGCTCCGTCGAGCGCCGCGTGTTCATGACGGCGCTGCGTCGCGCGATCGTGGGGCCCGAGCGGCTTGAGTACCTCAAGATCTTCCTGTTTGGACGTTCCCGCGTGCTTGCGTGGGCCGACAGCGTTTCGAGCCGCTACCTGTCGCTGCAGACCTACTGGCCGCAGATCATGAATTCGCTCTGGGACAATCGCCTCCTGGCACGACGCCTCATCAAGATGGGAACCGCCCGACTCGCCTGGCGCATGGTGCGCGTAGACGAATGGGAAGGAGATGAGGCATGAGGCGCTGGTTCGAGGAACGACTTGGGCCAGTGGCGTACGTGCTCCTCGGCGTGTTGACCATCGTGCTTCTGGCGCTGCTGACGTGGGGGATAGGTGCGCGCAACCTCATGGCCGCCATGGTGGCGGGCGGAGGCCTCGCCGTGGTCATCGTCATGGGCGGCAGCTTCCTGCTCGTCCCCGACAGCATGCGCTCGCAGGAGACGGAGCGCATGCTGCGCCTCGCCTCCGTCACGCTGGTCCACCTGCGCGCCGGCCTCGATCCGGTCAGCTGCCGGGCCGTCTGCCAGCTGCTCCTGCCCGAAACCCAGGCGGCCGCCATCGCCATGACCGACACCGAGCGCACGCTCGCCTACGTGGGAAAGCGCGTGTCGCTCTTTGGGACGGGTACGCCCAACAGCGAACCGACCCTCGAGGTGCTCGAAAGCAAGCGCATCCAGACCTTCGTGGGCCTCGACCGGCTCGAGTGGATGGACGTCACCGGCATCGACGAGGACATCGAGAAGAGCCGCCGCGTCCACGCCTATCCCGCTGCCATCTTCGTTCCGCTCGTGGTGCTGGACGAGGTCGTGGGCGTGCTCAAGCTCTACTACCAGCAGGCCAGCGAGGTCGACCGCACGCAGATGGCCATCGCTCGTGGCCTTGCCGACCTGCTTTCGACGCAGCTGACGGTGTCCGAGCTCGACCGCCAGGCCGAGCTGACCGCCCGCGCCGAGGTCAAGGCGCTGCAGGCGCAGATCAACCCGCACTTCCTCTTCAACACGCTCAACACCATCGCGGCGCTCACGCGGACCGACCCCGTCCAGGCGCGCAATCTCCTGCGCGAGTTCTCGGCCTTCTACCGGAGGACGCTCGAGAACTCGCAGTCGCTCGTGCCGTTATCCGTCGAGCTCGAGCAGACGCAGCGCTACCTGCACATCGAGAAGGCCCGCTTTGGCGAGGACCGCATCGTCGAGAGCCTGAACATCGAGGATGGCTGCGGCGAGGTGCTCGTTCCGGGGTTCATCGTCCAGCCCATCGTGGAAAACGCCGTGCGCCACGCCATGACCGAGGATGGACCGCTCCACATTGACATCCAGGTCGCGACGGACGGAAGCGACGTTTTGGTCGCCGTTGCCGACGACGGGCTTGGCATGGACGAAGAGGTCGCGAAGCGGTTTCTCGAGGGCTCTTCCCAAGAGGCAAAGGGCGGTCCCAAGGGCACGGGTATCGCGCTGCGTAACGTGGCCGAACGTCTTGAGCTTTACTACGGCGTGGGCTCTGGCGTCGAGGTCATCTCCCGTCCGGGAGAGGGGACCTGCGTGACGCTGCGCCTGGTGAACGTCGCTCCGGGCACCACCTCTGACCAGTAGTTCATTTGACCTCAAAGAGGAAAGGCCCCTTTTTTGACAGTCAGGAAAGGATGAGCGCCGCCCTAAAAAGCGCGGTGTTTACCTGCGGATTATTGGTGTTTCAAAACCAATGGTGCACAAGTCGGCGAACAGCGCTATCATAGCAACGCTGTTAGAATGGCCGGCGAGGTATGCCGACACGAAAGGAACGGGACACTCACATGCTGCACGCCCTGATTGTCGACGACGAGGCTCCTGCCCGCTCCGAGCTGCGTTTCCTTCTTGAGGAGACCGGCCGCGTTGAGTCCATTGAGGAGGTCTCGAGTGCGCGCGACGCCGTCCAGCACCTGGTGCACATCAAGGAGCATGAGGACGAGCGTTGTGACGTGCTGTTTTTGGACATCTCCATGCCCAAGACGTCTGGCATGCAGCTGGCGGAGGCGCTTTCCAAGCTGAAGAACCCGCCTGCAGTCGTCTTCGTGACTGCCTACAGCGAGTACGCGCTTGAGGCCTTTGAGGTCGACGCGGTCGACTACCTCATGAAGCCGGTCGAGACGGACCGCCTTGCGCGCGCCCTCGACAAGGTGGAGGCGCGCGTCAAGCCCTCGTCCGTCAGCCACACCTCCGTGGAGCGCATCCCCGTGGAGAAGGGCGGCCGCAAGGTGCTCGTGCCGGTCGACCAGATCCGCTACATCGAGGCAAAGGACGACTACTCCTGCATCTACACGGACGTCGACCGCTACCTCTCCACCATCTCGCTCGCAAAGCTTGAGCAGAAGCTCTCCCAGCACGGCTTCTTCCGTGTGCACCGCGGCTACATCGTCAACCTCGAGCACGTCGAGGACGTCGAGGTCATTTCCAGCGGCATCCTGCAGCTCGGCCTCAAGGGCATCTCCGACAAGAAGATTCCCGTGTCGCGCCGTCGCGTGGTGTCGCTCAAGCGTGCGCTCGGCCTCTAGGAGCATTATTTCCGATGCGGTTTGACATCGTTTCCGATACTCACGGATACCTGTCCGATGAGTTGCTCAAGGCTCTTGAAGGTGCTGACTACATCGTTCATGCGGGCGACATGTGCTCTGACGGAGACCTGCGCCGCCTCGAGCGGATCGCGCCCGTGCAGATGTGCCTGGGCAACAACGACTGGGACTACGAGTACTGCGGCAGGATAAAGCGCGTCACCAAGTTCTATGCAGACAAGTTCCGCTGGCAGATTTGCCACTATCGCGAGCGACTTGACCTTCTGACCTGCGACATAGCGATCTGCGGGCATACGCACCGCCCCTATGTGGAGCGAGACAAGAAGACGGGCACCCTCATCATGAACCCGGGCAGCCCCACGTTCCCCCGTGGCGGAAAGGGTCCCACCATAGGGCGCATCGTCACGCACAGGGGAGACTTGCTCCAGGCCGAGATCATCTCCCTGCCCCGCACCCCGCGCTGGTAACAGCACGAAAGGGTGGGACCCCTTTGTGCGGTTGGCGCTAGTAAGGTTCGCCCAGGGGCGGCAGCTGCTTGAGGCGCGCCCACATGACCTGCTTCTCGTGCGCGTCTTCCAGCGCGGCGGCAAACCCTCCCAGCGCCATGACGCGCATGCCCAGCACGCGCACCACCTTTCCTGGCGCAAGCATGGCCGCCTCAAAGTCATCAAGAGAAACGAGCTCGTCGGCATAGGCGTCACGCAGAGCCTGGGCAGCCGCGTCGTCGCAGGCGACGAGCGTCGCGGGGTCAAGCGCGCAGACGGCCTCGCGTACGAGCGTGGCGTCTAGGGCCACGCCGTCGTCAGACACGGTGAGCATCGCGCACCAGTCCTCGGGCGCGTATCCCAGTGCTCCCAGCGCGGCGCGCAGGGCGACTCCGTCGGGGCCACTGAGCACGGGCTTGTCGCCCAGCTCTTCCTTTGAGGGCTCACCCTTGAGGAACAGGATGGACGAGAAGGCGTTTCCCCCCATGCAAACGCCGCGCTGCTCAAGCGAGGCAAGGTCGGCCTTGGCCTTCTCGACATAGAGCGTCTGGCGATCGGCCCTGCTTCCCATGCGCTCCTCCGTTCCGTGCGACGCGGGCGCGACCCGCGACCGTCCGTCTTCCAACCCAAGAGATATCCCACAATGTCATATGCCCAACGATTGTACCGCGCAAATCGGGGTATAAGCCAAGCAATGGCAATTCAGAGAGAGCGTCCCGCAACGGGAAGGGAGAGCCCCATGGCACAAGAGATCACCACCGCAACGTTCGATTCCATCATCGCCAACGCCGACAAGGCGGTCCTCGTGGACTTCTGGGCAACGTGGTGTGGCCCCTGCCGTGCGCTTGGCCCCATCGTCGAGCAGGTGGGCGACGAGATGGCTGACCGCCTTGACGTCTACAAGTGCAACGTCGACGACGAGTCCGACCTCGCGCAGCGCTTCCGCATCATGTCTATCCCCACCCTCATCCTGTTCAAGGGCGGCGAGCCGGTGCACACCATGGTGGGCAGCATGCCCAAGGCTGACCTCATCGCCGAGATCGAGGCTCACCTGTAAGAGGTCCGTTCCGATACGTAGGGGTCCCACCCAATGTCACTTAGTTAAGGGGAGCCGCAGGTAGGCATCCGCTTTTGCGCCCGCCGCAGGCGGGCGCTTCCGTACCGCTCGCCGGGACGTCCCGCGCACGGACCCGAAATCTGGTTTTCGGCCCC
>Ga0256405_10007977_pt1 | contig 15481 bp, 10 predicted proteins | sample RumenRJG_02DNA_FD_189096 | JGI IMG/M metagenome (GOLD analysis project Ga0256405, IMG submission 189096) | Bovine rumen microbial communities from Lethbridge, Alberta, Canada - RJG_02 | ecosystem: Host-associated > Mammals > Digestive system > Stomach > Rumen | place: Canada: Alberta... | reverse complement strand
CCGGATGGTCCTGAAGTCGAGAATGAGGCAATGGCCTCCTCGGTTTTGTTCAGGACCATCCGGCATACGCCTGTGTTGTAATGAACCCCATCAAATTCCTGATCCTGTACAAGCTCAAAGTTTTCAAGCGCTTTCTCGTAATCCTCACTGCGCATGTAACATACGCCGATGTTGTAAATGGAGGAAGGTCCGTACGTCTTATCGTTCCGGCATTTCTCGAATTCAGCGATGGCCTCCGGGTATTTCTGCATCTCCATGTCATAGATGGCTGTTTTGTACGAGGCCTCAATCGGATTCTCGCTGCCGCTCTCGGCAAATACCTTATAGCTCTCAAGCGCTTTATCCACATTTCCGACAGCGTTGTAAATCTCGGCTTTCACTTCGTAAAGGGAGTTGTCGCCCGTCAGATCAATATATTTCTGAATCGCTGCCGCTGCGTTTTCATAATCCCCCAGATCGGAATAGACCTGCGTTTTCACAAGATATGCTTCGCTCAGATCAGGCTGCACCCGGGTCGCCTCATCCAGTTCGGCAAGTGCTTTCTCATACTCCGTCCTGATAGTATATACGCAGGCGATCTTGAGATGGACATCTGCATAAATCGCCGGAGCAGAATTTTCATCGCAATACTGGAGACAGGCATTCAGGTGATCCATCGCCTTGTCATAATCCTCGCGGCCGATGTAAGCCAGGGAAAGCTCATAGTTGGTATTGAGCTTCTGTTCATCATACGTAACCCCTTCTGCAAAAGCAGTCCCTGCCAGTAAGGATACCAGCACAAGTATCATGACAACGACTGCTTTCATGGACCCTTTTTTCATTCTTCTTCCTCCTTAATCTATCACGAAATCATTTGATTCCGGTGATTCGCACGTTCCATTTCCGGCACGAGCCGGTCAAATACCGCTCCATCCGGTTTTCCACATCCAGACCGGCGAGCTGTTACTCCTCCGCATTCTGTCTTTCCTTAATGATCTCCATCTGCCTAAATGCCTCCTCACGCAGAGCTTCATTCCCGGTGATCTCCGTTAACCGACCGAAATCCTGCTGTGCTTTCAGGTAATCGCCCGTTTCCATGTAACAGACGCCACGGCTGTACAGGACACTCTCCACCTCTACATTGGCTCTCAACGCAACGGAGTAATCCTCAATAGCCTCTTTATACTTTTCCTCTGCCATCCGGCAGACTCCACGGAGATAGTTCAGCTGGAAATCACCGTTCTGTTCAATTCCGAACGTCAGCACCTCGGCCGCACGCGCGTACTTCCCAAGGGCGATATAGGCAGAGCCTGTCATCTGGCAAAGCTTGGAAAAGTCCATCGGCACCATCTGAACCTCAAGTTTTCCGGTGGCATCCTCTACCTTGTACTGCGCCATTCCGGTTTCCTGTCCCTGCTGTACCTTCTGAATCAGTTTCTCACCGTATTCCACCACACGTTCGTGATTGCCGGTCAGATAGGCACACATCACGATGTAATAGTAAAGGGAAACCGGCTCCGAATCACTCCTGTTCAGTGCCTCTACGAAATAGTCATTCGCTTTCCCGTAGTTCCCGGTCCGAAGGAATCCGATTCCCAGCATGGCATTGACCGTTGAATGATTCTTTTCGCTCAGGCCCAGATACCGGCGGGCATCACTTTCCGCCTCCTCCATCCGGCCAAGCTCAACGTAACAGTACGCCCGGTCAATCAGGTATTCGATTTTATCGTTCTTTTTCAGGATTCTCGTCCACAGCTCAGCTGCTGTCTCGTAGTCATGCGCCGCCTCATAAATGTTTACCATTTCGAGCAGATTATCATCCGAATCTCCAACCCTCTTCCGGTAAACATTCACATCCTCAAGCGCCCCGTCCATATCCCCCAGATTCAGACGCACCTGCGCTCTTGTCAGAATCGCCTCCGGATAAGGCGTCACTGAAATTCCGAGATCAAGCCATTTCAGCGACTTTTCGTATTCCCCCAGAAGAACAAACAGATAACCCATCTGCAGATAGAGTTTCGCCTCATCAGCCACTGACCCCTCAAAGAGTCCAATCGCCTTCTCGAGGAACACCGCTGCCTCATCATACCGCGCCTGAGCGATGGCAATCTGGGCCGCCAGTTGATAGTCCTCAAACGTCCTCTTCCCTCTCAACAGGTTTCGGGCAAAAGCCCCCATCCTCTTTATTCTGGAAGACTGCGCATAGGAGTCATCACGAAGAAGCTGCTGTGCGGCAAGACGTATACTTCTGTTATCATCCGTTGTCGCCTCATACCTGACCCCCGTCTGGTTAAATATCAGTAATCCCGGAATCATTGCGATAATCAGAACCCATGCAATGATCCTCTTTATCAGATGACGTGTTTCCTGTTTCATTTCATCGCGTCACCACTATTCCTCCGCTTCTTTTTGTCAGAATCCGGTATCGGGGCTGTCTCATACAGAGCGGCTTCCTCTGTCTCTGACGAACTTCCGCAGGCCATCAGCCGGATAAACAGACTTACGGTCTGTCAAATCCATACTCACACAAATATTGTGTTTTATGGGATATTCATTCTATCCCGGGAATCTTTCCCAGCTGCCCGAACCCGCCCGTAAAACATAAGAACCCACTCTCAGCTAAGAGTGTATTATACCCCCCCAACCATTTTTTTCAAGACAACGTTTCAGCATGTTTCCACCTTACTGCAGGTCTGTTTATTGGCTGTTTATTGGATCAGGATCAGGATAAAAAGATCGAAATCGCGCTGCGTAACGACCTGCGCTTTTTTTCAGAGTCGTTGTCACTCTAGATATACATGTCGTTAACGAGCCCCACTGTGATCAGGTCAAGATCCCGGATGGAGATCCCAAGTTGCACACAGCGGAGCAGAAAGAGAGGCGTCGTCAGCTGCCGCTCTGTGGCGTGCCGTTTTTTTTAGCGACCGACTGGGTCTCAAGGTTCACTCCCCACAGGCTGATGATCTCCGGGAGCACCTGGTAGATGAAAAAGACGCTGAAGCCTTCCAGCCACTCCTCCGCTGTAGGCTGACAACATTCGTTGCTGCGGGTTCAAGTTACTCCCAGTCAAAAGGAGCTTCCATTTTCTATCTTTTCTTTCTGGCAAATCCGATACCTGCCAGACATATGATTGCAATGGCCACATACAAAACAGGATTCTGCACATCTCCGGTCTGCGGAAGACTTCCAGTATTATTGTATTCTCGCACAGATTAGATTATACTAGATATACGTTGATTTAATTAGACGGAGGTAGATTTTCTTGGATATGCACGAACTGCTTGAGTACTTCATCAATCACTATTATCCCAGGCAGGAAATTGCTTACAGGCTGCCTATGTCTATTCCAATTTCTGATTTCTGGCCAGAGGAACTGCGTTTTCGCCTTTCACAGTCTGTAACTTTTCCTCTTCGTACCGTAAACAACGAATCTTACTGGTATGTTCCCACCAGCAATCTACTCCAGTCTGGAGACCTGCTTTCGCAAGCTGCAAGAGATGAAAACACCAATAACATGCCCCAGTACATCCATGAAGACAGTATGATTGATGAAGCCTATTATTCCAGTGCGATCGAAGGTGCATCCAGCACAAGGGAAAATGCGCATAAGCTGATTCAAAGCGGAAAAGTACCGGAAACCAGGGACGAGCAAATGATTATAAACAACTACAAGGCGCTGCGTTTCGTCCTTGATCATCTGGATTCTCCAATTAATGAAGCACTCACACTGGAAATTGCGCGCATCCTGACAGAGGGAACACTTGACAAGGATACAAAATCCGGCTGGCGGGATGGTCCCGTGCAGGTAACTTCCGGTCGTCAGGAAGTTATTTATACCGCACCTGCTGCAGATAAGATGGGTCCCATGCTTCATGACCTGTTTTCTTTTCTCGCTTTAACGGATATCCATCCTGTGGTCAAAGCCTGTGCGGTGCATATCTATTTTGTTACCATTCATCCCTTGTTTGACGGCAATGGACGAACTGCCCGGGCATTAGCCTACATGGTGCTGCTCCAGGCAGGATATAATTTTTTCCGTCAGGTTCCAATATCCGGGCTTCTTGCTCAGGAACGTTCACGGTACTATAAGGCCATCCGGGCATCACAAGACCCGGTTAACGGAAATGATTTTACATACTTTATGGAGTATTACGCTGATATGCTATTTCGGAGCATTTCCGATATTCATCAGCGTATGCACTGGAAAATGAAATTGGAACAGCTGCGGAAGGATGCCGCCGCGCCAGCCTCTGCCGACCGGTTATATAACGGTCTGGAATGGCTCTACAGTAAAGACTTTAAATCCATAACGACGGACAAATGGAAAGAGCATCTTCATGTTTCTTTTGAAACAGGACGCAGGGACCTTATCTGGCTTGCAGAAAATGGGTATCTGGCCATTCGGATGTCCGGGCACAAAATGTTCTTCGACATTGTCCATGATTGACTCCATTGGTAAACAGATCGTCGAAATTTCACCTAAAAACAACGATTTCGACCGGAAATCCCGTCTTTTCTCTGCATAACATGTCGAAATGTGAAAAATAATGATAGATTTCGACATGTTATCCGGGTATTTGCTGCTATTGCGGCTACTTGTCAAATCCAGGCCTCAGACAAAGAAACTTTGCCAAACGGCCAAAGTTGAGGAGGCGAATTCAGCCACACATGAGAAACGATATCATCGGCAGAACGTACGAATGTGAACGTCTGGAGGCGTGTCTGAACAGCACTCAGGCGCAGCTAATCGTAGTCTGTGGGAGAAGAGGAATCGGAAAGACCTTCCTGATTGACGAATGTTTCGACCGGAAATTCGCGTTTAAGATTACCGGTGCCTGTGAACAGACGAAAGACATTCAGCTGTACAGTTTTGCAGCTGAGTTGATCCGCAAAACCGGGAGAAAATGGAAGACACCCAAAAACTGAGCACAGGCATTTGGCTATTTACAGACGTACCTGACACAGCGCAGTGAGCTTGAAAAGCAGATTGTCTTCTTTGATGAGATGCCCTGGCTGGATACCCGCAGATCCGACTTTCTTCCTGCTTTCGAGAGATTCTGGAATGACTGGGGTTCTGCACTGCCTAACCTGGTTTTTATCATCTGCGGTTCTGCCGTTTCCTGGCTGGATAAGACATTTTCCGAAAATAAAGGACGACTGTTTAACCGGCAAACCTGCCGGCTTCATTTGAAACCTTTTACCCTCCATGAAACCGAATGCTTTCTGCAGTCCCGCGGCATCACGTGGCCGCGGGATGGAATTGCCGGGTGCTATATGATTATGGGCAGAATTCCTGCCTATCTAAGCGCACTAAACGGGAAGTATTCCCCTGCGCAGAACATTGACTGCCTGTTCTTTTCTCTTCACGGTGAATTCCGGAATGAGTTTGACCACCTGTATAAAGCCATTATTCCCAACAGTCATCTGCACATCCGGATTGCCGGAGCATTATGCACGAAACGCGGCGGTCTCAGCAGATCTGAAATCTGTCAGCAGACCGGGATAAGCGACAATGGAGCACTGACCAAAGCATTGGGCAATTTAACTGCTGCCGGCTTTGTCCGAATCAATCGCTTTTACGGAAAGAAAGCGAAAGATACGCGCTATCAGCTTTCGGATCACTACTCTCTGTTCTACTTCCGGTTGATGAACGATACTCCCGGAGAAGATCCGCATGATTGGCATCATTGTGCAGATCTTCCCGTACGCCGGGTCTGAAGTGAACTCGCCTATGAGTCCCTTTGCCTTGAACACCTTCCTCAAATCAAACAGAAACTGGGAATTTCGGGCGTTTCTCTGAGGAAAGCGTCTGGAGCAGCCCGGGAAATGAAGAACTTGGAATCTCAGCGGCACAGGTCGACCTTTTAATCGAGCGCAGAGACCGGATTATCAATCTCTGCGAAATAAAGTACTCGGCAGAAGCGTTTGTTATCGATAGAGCCGTTGACCTTGCCCTGCGCAACAAAATCAGTGCGTTCAAGGCTCAGACAAAAACGAAAAAATCCGTTCAGCTGATTCTGCTGACGACACACGGGGTGAAAAAGAACCTGTACAGCGGGATTGCGCAAAACCAGGTTACACTGGACGATCTGTTCGGGCCCTGATGGAGCAGAACCTGTTCACCTGGTGTTCCGTTTTCATTGGTTTCCTCTGCCTGATAAAAACGCGGCTGTACCGTGACTGGTACAGCCGTTTTATATGCCTGCTCATTTCCTTCCGGTATCAGAGCAGTTTCTCGTTCCATTCCTCTTCCTTAAACCCGACGAGGACGACATCCTCCCCGACAACCAGCGGTCTTTTCACCAGCATTCCGTCCGTGGCCAGCAAAGCAAACTGTTCATCTTCACTCATTTCAGGAAGCTTTTTGGAAAGCCCCATTTCCCGGTACGGCAGGCCGCTGGTATTGAAAAACCGTTTCAGCGGCAGACCGCTCCTGGCATGAATTTTGCGCAAAGCGGCCTCATCCGGGTGATCTTCCTTAATGTCAATCTGTTCATAGGAAACACCCTTGTCATCCAGCCATTTAAGCGCCTTTTTGCAGGTTGTGCATCTGCTGTAACAGTAAACCTTCATCAATTTTGCTCCTTTCCTCCGGTGCGGTTCCGTTCAGATTTTCTCACAGCGCACCGTTTGGTTTTCCCGTTTTGCTCAGAATACCATGCCCGATGCATTCCTGCAAGCCCTGTTTCCGGACGCACTCAGCTTGCGCATCCATTCATTTTGTCATTATTTCAATCGTTTTCCACAACATCCGTTGCTATCCTCCCGCAGAGATGATACAATGGGCGCCGCATTCGACATTTTCGCACTGTAATGAAACGCAGACAACCGGCCTGCCGCACAGCGGCAATCAGTCAAGTCCGGACATTGCGCAGCGGCTCAGGCGAACGACCAGCCCTGAACCCTCAAGGAGGAAAGCATGACTCACTTACGACACACCGATTCCGACATGACGCAGGGCAGCATCTGGCAGCACCTGATTGAATTTTCCATTCCAATGGCCATCGGGCTGCTTTTCCAGCAGCTGTACAACACGGTGGACACGTTGGTCGTCGGGAATTTCGTCTCCCGGGAAGCGCAGGCCGCTGTCGGTTCCACGGGCTCCATTATCAATACCGTCGTTGGTTTCAGCGCCGGTCTGGCCACCGGCGCCTCGGTCATCATCTCCCAGCGGTACGGCGCGCACGATCAGTATGGGCTGCGCAAGGCCGTTCACACCACCATTGCGGTTACCTTTATCCTCAGCCTTCTGGCAACCCTGACCGGCCTTCTGATCATTGATCCCATGCTCCGTTTCATGCAGACGCCGGAGGATGTATGGGATGAGGCAAAATCCTACCTGACCATCTATTTTGCCGGGATCAGCGGCATCCTTTTCTACAACATGGGGAGCGGCATATTGCGTGCCGTCGGGGATTCCCGCCGACCGCTGATTTTCCTCATTATCTCTGCTCTCCTCAATACCGTCCTTGATCTGTTCTTCGTGCTCGTCCTGAAAATGAAAGTAGACGGAGTCGCCCTGGCCACTGTCCTCGCACAGATCATCTCGGCTGTCGCGATTCTCATCTCGCTGACGCTGGAAAAAGGGCCCTATGGCATCCGCTGGAAGGAAATAACCATTGACCGGGCACCGCTCATCGGCATCCTCCGCATTGGCCTCCCCTCCAGTATCCAGAGTGCCATTACCGCATTTTCCAATGTTTTCGTTCAGTCGTATATCAACGCATTCGGTGCTGCCTGCATGGCCGGTTATTCCATTTACAGCAAGCTGGACGCCTTTGTCCTGATTCCGGTTCAGGCACTGGCCATGTCCTCCACCACCATGGTCGGGCAGAACTGGGGAGCCGGTCTCAAAAAGCGGGCCAGTGACAGCGTCTCCTCCGCCCTCCGGCTGAGCCTGATCTCCACTGCCGTCCTCGGCATAACCGCCTTTCTCGGCGCCAGGCAGCTGATTGGCCTCTTCTCGCCAGACCCGGACGTCGTCTCCTACGGCGTGCGTTTTATTCAGATCGTAACCCCGTTCTACCTGGCAATCTGCTTTAATCAGATTTATGCCGGCGCGCTGCGGGGCATTGGCGATGCCACCTCGCCCACCGTCATCATGCTCTGTTCTTTCGTCGTTTTCCGTCAGATTTACCTGTACATCACCAAGCAGCTGAATATCGGCTTCATGGCTGTTGCGCTGGCCTACCCCATGGGCTGGATTCTCTGTTCCATCCTACTGACCATCTGGTACCGCCGCAGCCGGCTGTTTCTTGAGGAAAAACCATCCGCTTCGTCAAAACACTGAAAACCCAGGCCTGATCAGGATCGGGCCTGGGTTTTATCCGTTATCTGAATCTTACCGCGGTTCCGTAAACCATGATCTCCGCGGCACTCTGCATAATGGAAGAGGAGGCATACCGGACGGAAACGATGGCATCTGCGCCAAGTTCCTTTGCCTCAGCGATCATACGCTGTGTGGCAATCTCACGGGCATTGTCCATCATTTCGTTGTACTTTTTCAGTTCACCACCGACCAGTGTCCTCAAGCCCGCACCGATATCACGCAGGGCATTCACGGTCTGTATCGTGCTGCCTTTGACAAGTCCCAGCATTTCCATTTCTTTTCCCGGAATATGTTCTGTTGTAACGATCAGCATGCTGTTCCTCCCTTTCTGTCATTTAGCCTGTTCCGTGTCCGTTTGTTCCCGCTCCAGATATTCCGGCGAAACCGTTTTCGTCAGCCACACTCCATTTTCCGACAGGTAAAAAACAACTCCGTCCCCGTACATCCGGCCGGCATCGACGCGGTACACCATGGGTTTTCCATGGCGTTTTCCCACCTTCAGCGCCGTTTCGACATCGGGTGACAGGTGTACATACAGCCGTCCCCCCGGGAGCAGCCCCTGCTCCTCAATGGATTCCCGAAAGCGGACAGCCGTTCCATGAAACAGCACTGCCGGCGGCTTTTTTTCCGTCAGTTCCACATCTACCTGAATGGAATGGCCCTGGTTTGCGCGAATCCGGGTTTTATCCGCATTGAAGGAATACCGTTGCTTTTCATCTGTCCGGACAATTTCTTCCAGTTCCTCCATGGTCAGCGCCGCCGTGCGCTTCACGCCGGCAAGCAGTTCCTCCGTTTTCGCCCAACCATGCTCATCCAGGGTGATTCCGGCCGCATCCGGGCGATGGCGAAGAAGATACGCAATGTACTTGCTGATTTTGATCTTGTCCACTTTTTCACCTTTTCAGCGGCATTCCGGTCACTTTGCGCCGCTGCTCTTCCGGCTGTCCGTTTTGACAGACCCATTGGCTCTCATTCGTGGCATCAGTCTGTCCGCTTTGCATGCCTTCTGGCTTTTACCTTATACATTTCCTGATCACTGGCCCGGATGCACTGCTCCGCATCCACCTGTTCGCTGATCTCCCGAATCGCATACCCGACACTGGCCCCGACGGTAAACGCCCTTTTGCCCTCCCGGTTCAGGCGATTAAGCGCTGCCTCAAAGCGCTCCTCGAACCGTTTGGCCTCTCCGTTTCCCGCGGAGGGAAGAAACACGATGAATTCATCCCCGCCAACGCGGGCACCAATTTCCTCTGCGGAAACCGCTGCCTGAATCGCCTGTCCGACCATCCGTATGGCAAAGTCACCCTCAGAATGCCCGTACGTGTCATTGATCTGTTTGAGATGATCCATATCAATGCAGACAAATGTAGTTTTCCGGCCGACCATCCGGAGCCACATCGGCGCAATCTTTTCCAGCATGCCCCGCCGGTTCAGCAGACCGGTCGTCAGGTCTGTAACACTGCTGAGACGGCGCTCTTCATACAGACGCATCATTTCCCTCTGCCGGAAGATGCTTTCAACGGTGATGGACAACAGAACATTCGTCTGGACATACACACGCGGGGGCACATTTCCCTCATCATACTGCATGACACTGTACCCGAAGTTATGCCCTTTCTGATGCAGCAGCTTGACATAGAACACCTGCGCCTCATCTTCCCGCTCCATGTCAGGCGGAAGCAGACTGGTACGGTCAAAGACCGTCATCGGCATTCCGGCATCCTGATGATCCCGGATGGCATGAACCAGACAGGCCCGGTCCCCATTTTCCTCCAGCAGGTGATCCGGTTCACCAAAGAGACACAGATACTGATCCCGCAATACCGGATTTTTTACACGACTGCTGATCAGGACCTGATGCATGGCCGCCAGATCATCACAGCCGCCCAGATCAATGCTCAGATTGGTCACCGCTGCGTCCTGGTCATTGACCCGTTCCAGCTCTCTGGTCTTTTCCAGGCACTCCCTCTGGAAATAGTCCGGTTTCCTCCGGCCGCAGCCGCAGCTCTCCCCCAGAACCAGCCGACCGGCCAGCGGAACGATTCGTTTCCCCCGGCACTTTTCGTGCATCTGCTGTTCGAGCGTGTTCACCGCCTCAACCACCATCGTCTCGTAGTCCGGCTGGATGGTTGTCAGACTCGGAACATCCGGTGCAGCGCCTTCAATGTTATCAAATCCGGTAACAATCACATCCTCCGGCACCCGGATGCCTTTTTCCCGAAGAACCCGAATCAGTCCAATGGCCATGTAATCATTGGCACAGATTACCGCCTCCGGCTGATTTGCCGGATCGCTGAAGAACTGCTGATAGGCCAGGTCCCCGCAGGTCAGCCACATATTGCCGGTGCATATGGCCGAATCTGGAACCGGAAGGCCGTGCATTTTCATTTCCTCAATGAAGACCTCCATCCGCATCCTACTCTCTGCATGCCCCTTAAAGCCGGTCTGGAAACAGATGCGCCTGAGTCCATGATCCTCAATAAGATGCCGGATCACCGGCCGGATCGCCTCACGTTCATCCGTAAACACGCAGCTGATCTGATCACTGTAATGGCGGATGGCCACCACCGGACAATGCACACGGTTTTTGACCATGTCAAACAGCAGATTGCGGAACTCTCCCTCCTCGTAACTGTCCGGCACGATAATAATCCCGTCCAGTTTTTCGACCGGTGCAAATCGGAAGATGTTCTTTTCCTGCACATCATAGTCACTCGTCGTCAGAAAGTATCCGGCTGTGGTAAAAACCACCACATCAAAATTCAGCCGTTTTCCTTCCCTGGCCAGTGTTTTGAAAACAGCATTGTCAAATTCCGTGAAAATCTTGCAGATAAACAGCCCGATCGTCTTTCTTTTAGAAAATATCATTTTCTTTTTCCCATGCCTTTGTTCGGTCTCCCCAAGCAAGCAGTATCATTCCATGTCCGGTACCGTACCAGACCGTTTCGTTTCTGAAAACGCATCCATCCGCAAACAGCCATGTCAGGAATCCCCCGCAGGCGGCATGATGTCTGTCTTTGCCGATTCACAGCGATCAGGACATCATTTACCTGACACTTTCCTGGATGGTTTCCCCCTGAATTACCCGGCATCTTTTCTCGCAGAATGCCAGGCTGTATGTCTTAACCGTTCGATAGCCTTCCCGCAAAAGCTCCTTAACATATTCTTTTTTTGTAATCTGTTTTGCGCCTTCCCGGGCATCACTCAGCAGTTCTCCCGGCTTTCCGGAAATCTTCACTTCCAGAATAAATCCAAGATTCCATCGGCTGCGCTGTTTTGCCATAATATCAAATCTTCCCGTTCCGCTTTCGCGATTGCTGACACAAAGGTATTCCTGGTTCAGCTGCATCAGTGTCAGCAGCACCCCATGATAAAGCGCTTCGACTGAATCATAATAACTCATGGCAGAAAGAAATTCTTCTGTCAAAATAACTTCAATCTTATCTGTATTCCCCTGCTCCATTGCGGCATAAAGGGAATGCACATCAAACGTCTTCACCGCCTGTGCAAACCAGTCACGAATTTGATTCTGGAAAATTTCATGCACTTCCTTATTGGGAATCCTGGCCCGGACGGTTTTCCCATCAAAATGCACGGCTGTCAGATAACCTGCGGACAACATCACGTTAAGCACATTCTCCGGTTTCTGATACAGTTTATCATACACGATATTATCCTGTACCGGGAAAGAAATCTCCTCCCCCTGCATTGCCCGTTCAATCAGCTCTTTTGTATCCCGTTCTGCCTTCTCAGCCAGTTCCTGAATAATGAAATTACCGCTTGTGTTCGCCCAATAGGTCAACGGTGGTGCATCTGGATTGACCTTTTTATCTTCGATGAATTTAATCACAGACCATGGATTGTAAATGACCGTATTCCCGAAACGATAGCCATCATACCATTCCCGCGCCTGCTGATAGTGTTCACCGACACCGCTGTCCTGAAGAAGCTTTCGTGTTTCTTTCTCTGTAAACCCAACCGCATCTCCTTCCCTTATGGAAAGGACAGTATTCACTTCTGGATTATTTAATCCGGTATAAATTCCTTCTTTTGCAATCCGAAGGCAGCCGGTCACCACGGCGAACTGCAGATTCTCCGAATTAGTTTTCAAAACATTCTGCATCAGGGGACCAATCACGTTTACCATCTTCCGATAGTAACCGTTTGTATATGCATTTTCAAGCGGCACATCGTATTCATCCAGCAGCACAACCGTTCTTTTCCCGGAATCCTTCCGCAGGAATTCCGTCAGACGTTTCAGTGAATTGATGATATCTACAACAGAACGCTTCTGACCATTTTTATCTTTTCCAAGATAGATTCTCTCAAAAAAGAGACGATCTGTCTGATCCAGTGCCTGGCTGTCAAGCAGATACTTTTTCTCCTGAAAACACTTGTAGAGGAGTTCGGTCAGCTGCTGGTAAGCAATCTCAAAGTTCTCCCCTTTAACCGTCTGAAGCGTCAGATTGATCACAGGAAAGCTGGTCATCTGGCTTTTGTACATTTCTCCGGCTTCCATGATTTTGAGGCCGCGGAACAGTTCCCGGTTTTCTTCGTTCAGTGCTTCGTTCCGGGTATCTTCCACAAAATAGCGAATCATGGAAAGCGTCAGTGTCTTCCCGAACCGGCGTGGACGAAGCAGGAACGTCGTTTCATGTTCCCGGTTCAGCAGCGGGATCAGCAGCTTGGTTTTGTCTACATAGCGCATCCCATCCTCCAGATTGCGCTTAAAGTCTTCTGAAGCGGTCGTCGTCTTCTTTTCCTCTTCAAGCCAAACCCGCATGTACTTTCACCTCTTCATCTATTATGCGCTTTCACAATTTCTGTCTGTTTCCATGTAGATATTACCACGTTTCAATTCTTCTGTCCACTTTTTAATTTCAGTAAAAATAGCGGCATTTCTGCCGCTATTTTCAGTCATGATTGCCAGTCTTTCACTTTTCAGAACAGGCCGGTAATCCGGCCATTGTCATCCACGTCAATCCGCTCAGCTGCCGGTGACTTAGGCAGACCGGGCATGGTCATGATGTCGCCGGTCAGTGCCACCAGGAATCCGGCACCCGCGGAAACTTTCAGGTTACGAACCGTTACGGTGAACCCCTCCGGTGCGCCCAGCAGGGTCGGATCATCCGAGAAGCTGTACTGTGTCTTGGCGACGCATACCGGCATCCGGTCAAAGCCCAGTTCGCTGAGACGGGCCGCCTGCTTTCTGGCTGCCGGGGTCAAGACAACACCCGCACCGCCATAGACCTTTGTCACAATGGCATTCAGTTTTTCCTCAATGCTCATGTCCAGATCATAGCTGAAACAGAACTGCCCCTTCTCTTCCTCACAGAGACGGACAACCTCGCGGGCCAGCGCTTCGCCGCCTTTGCCGCCCTCTGCCCAGACCGTGCTGAGCACCGTATTGACCCCAAGTTCGCGGCACTTCTTCACAATGAAGTCAATTTCCGCATCCGTATCGGTGGGAAAACGGTTTACAGCCACGACACAGGGCAGTCCATAGACATTGCGAATATTGCTGACATGACGCAGCAGGTTCGGAATGCCCTTTTCAAGCGCCGTCAGATCCTCCTGGCCCAGCATCTTCTTATCCAAGCCGCCGTGCATCTTGAGGGCACGGACAGTGGCCACGATGACCACCGCATCCGGAACCAGTCCGGCCATGCGGCACTTGATGTCCAGGAACTTCTCCGCCCCCAGATCCGCACCGAATCCGGCCTCAGTGACCGTATAACTGCCCATGCGCATGGCCATTTTGGTGGCCATCACGCTGTTGCAGCCATGCGCGATATTGGCAAACGGTCCGCCATGCACAAAAGCCGGCGTCCCTTCCAGTGTCTGCACCAGATTGGGCTTCAGCGCATCCTTGAGCAGGGCCGCCATGGCACCGGTCGCCTTCAGGTCATTGGCCGTCACCGGACGGTCATCATAGGTGTAGGCAACGATGATCCGCCCCAGGCGTTCCTTAAGGTCGTGAATGCTGCTGGCCAGACAGAACACCGCCATGATTTCACTGGCCACCGTGATATCAAATCCATCCTCCCGGGGTACCCCGTTGGCACGGCCGCCCAGTCCGTCCACCACGAAACGTAACTGACGGTCGTTCATGTCCACGCACCGCTTCCAGACGATTTTCCGGGTATCGATGCCCAGCGCATTTCCCTGCTGGATGTGATTGTCCAGCATTGCCGCCAGCAGGTTGTTTGCCGCCCCGATGGCATGGAAGTCACCGGTAAAGTGCAGGTTGATATCCTCCATGGGCACCACCTGGGCATATCCGCCGCCGGCGGCACCGCCCTTGACGCCGAACACCGGGCCTAGGCTGGGTTCACGGAGCGCCACCGTGACATCCTTGCCGATGCGGCTCAGGCCGTCCGCCAGACCGATGGTGGTGGTGGTTTTACCCTCGCCTGCCGGAGTCGGAGTAATGGCCGTCACCAGAATCAGTTTGCCGGGTTTCCGGTCCGTCTCCTCAATCAGGGCCGGATCGATCTTGGCCTTGTACCGCCCGTACTGCTCCACATATTTCTCATCCACATGCGCTTTTTCGGCAATCTCGCCAATCGGTCTCATCCGGCACTGCTGAGCAATCTCAATATCACTTAAATAAGCCACTTTCTGTTCCTCTCTCTTATAAACTGTTCAGACAGCCTCCGGCATGACCGGGGGCTGTCTGAGTCAGGTTAACCCTTAAAGTATTGTACCGCAGATTCAAACAGATGGATATCATAATTTCCGGCCACATTCCGGTACAGGCCGCTGCCAATCCGTTCGCTGTGACCCATTTTTCCGAGAACCCGTCCATCCGGGCTGGTAATGCCTTCAATCGCCTCCATGCTGCCGTTGGGATTAAACCGAACATCCATGGTGGCATTGCCCTCAAGATCCACATACTGCGTGGCAATCTGTCCGTTCTCAGCCAGCTGGCGGATCATCTCCGGTTCGGCCAGGAACCGGCCCTCACCGTGGCTGATCGGCACCGTGTAGACCTCGCCCACCCGGGCTTTGCTCAGCCAGGGACTCTTATTGCTGGCCACCCGGGTATGAACAATGCGGCTCTGATGGCGCCCGATGGTATTAAACGTCAGCGTCGGGCAGTGTTCATCCGTGTCCACGATCCGCCCGAAAGGCACCAGTCCCAACTTGATCAGGGCCTGGAAGCCGTTGCAG
>Ga0256405_10007976_pt1 | contig 15481 bp, 8 predicted proteins | sample RumenRJG_02DNA_FD_189096 | JGI IMG/M metagenome (GOLD analysis project Ga0256405, IMG submission 189096) | Bovine rumen microbial communities from Lethbridge, Alberta, Canada - RJG_02 | ecosystem: Host-associated > Mammals > Digestive system > Stomach > Rumen | place: Canada: Alberta | collected... | reverse complement strand
TTCAGAAAGGAAATACGGTGTCAGTCGGACGTATTTCCACACATTTTGTGCAAAAAAACATCTGACAGTTTTAAAACCACGTTCAATTGGTTAATTATCAAGCGTACGGAACAAAAAAGCTTGACCAATCAAATTAAAGATATATAATGAACACACTTTCGAGGTACGGCGATTAGCGCAGCCCGGTAGCGCATCTGGTTTGGGACCAGAGGGTCGCAGGTTCGAACCCTGCATCGCCGACCATTCGAAATAAATCCATAAGAGACTCGGCGATTAGCGCAGCCCGGTAGCGCATCTGGTTTGGGACCAGAGGGTCGCAGGTTCGAACCCTGCATCGCCGACCATCTTTTCAAAATGCCTTTCAAATCTTTATCTTCATCAGTCTTTTAAAACATTTCAGCAGTTAGTCATTAGGATTTATTGTCTGTTTTCTCTATATTTCTCTGTTTTCGCAGAATTACCGTTTTTCTTTCATCAGCCTGTCACAAGAAGCTTTTGCCGACACGTAAATAAAGACAGTAATAAAAATCCCGCTATCGGACATAGAGAGCAATAGCGGGACCGCATAATACCGGCTGTTCAATTCTTTTTATCAGGCTTATTTTACGGAATCTTCACCTTGTAGCCTTCTGGCAAGCTTAATGACTCTCTCATATTCAGCATGATGAACCTTTCTGAGATTGCCGATAAAAAGTGACAGATACTCCTTTATGTTCTTTTCATTTTTTTCCTTGTCTGCTACCGGCCTTACCGCCACGCCAGCAATCGAAGGAAATACCGGATACTCACTGTCAAGATCATGAACGGACGCATACTCGGAGAAACGATTTACATTACCTCTTGAATAAATCGCAAGCACTCCTCTTATGCCACTGTCAAAACCCAAGGCGTTCTTTACGCGGATGCTGTTCATATACTTATTGACCAGCATTGGCAGGGAGGCTTTTCTTACCGTATCATAAGAGCTGTATTTAGCATCCATGATGAGATAATCAACAAGCCCAGAAGCCTCCCACCGGATTCTGATGACAAAATCCGGTGTGTAGTAGAAATCTCTACCATAGTTCTTACTGCACACAACCATCGGTTCCTCGTCGTCAGTTCTGCCGACAGTAAAGATCTTAGGTTCGTACCACAGCTCAAGCGTATACTCCTTGTTCTCTGAAAGCCACCGGTAGTAATTAAAAGGTTCACTGAGAGGGCGCTCGGCCACTCTTCCGCCGAAATGATCCACGGACATGTCATGCCATTCGCGGGAAACACAGATCCCCCCCAGCTGGCTGACAACATTTACTATTCTGGAAAGAACCATGAACTCATAGAGTTTCTCTATCTTCTTGAAATGAGACGTAAAATCATTAAGAGTCAGCGTAACCGCACTGACACCGTACCATTTAGCCACCTGCTCAAACAGTTTGCGGTAAACTAGAGTTCTTGCCACAAAAGGTGTGATTCTGGGCATCAGCGGCTTATCAAGATAATTTATTCCGGTTACCTTCTCAAAACTGGTGTACAGCTTGTAGAAACCGTCAAGAAGGTTCATAACCCTGCTGTACTGATTCTGGAGATTCTTGGACAGAACTCCGTGCACGATTCCGGAATATCGGCAGTACCCGGGATACGTCAGAGATTCTCCGTCAGGCCTTTGCTGACTCTGCTCATGTCCGTTGATAAAATCCTTTACGGCACTCAGCTTCATTCTGATGTGATTTATGAATCCGGCAATTACCAGATTCTCAAAAAGCCTGTAAGAAGGTATCATTTTCTCTTCTGCCGCAAACTCCGTCTTGACCGGCATATTGTTTATCTGAAAGGTCTGCTCATACGGAGAACACAGAGCAACCGCATCACTGTTAAGAGACAGCCAGTGTATGGCCTCCGGAGAATTCGGCAGACCATTAGGAGTTACATCAAGCCTCGGTTCAAGAATGTATCTCAGCTGTCTTAACAGCACGCTCCACAGACTTTTACATAGAATATATGTTCTTTCCGCCTCATTGATAAGATCGGCAATGACCCCGTTATTTTCAGGATTTCCGTCCAGACACATCTGAGAAATGGCATCGTAGTCATCATTTATGAAATCCAGTATCGTGGTTATTTCCCTTGCTCGCGCCCTTGTGGCCAGAACCTCGACCTGAAAAGACTCCTCAAAATACTCTTCTCTGTCAAGAAAACTCTGAATTCTGATTTCATGAACACCCGGCAGCCCGAAAAACGGACGGCCGCAGTGAGCCAGCTCCGGCCTCCATTCAAGATGCCAGAGTCCCTCTTCGGACAGAAATCCGCAGTAATAACTGTCCTCACCGATTACAATTCTCGGACTTATATCCTCCAGATCCCCTTCCAGAACCTCGGTATAACGGATATAAATATCAAGATAATAGTCCTCGGGGATTTCCAGAAAACCCGTTTCCGAATCAAATCTCAGTGCGGAATCATCACTAACCACGTCATAGATCTTTCTGTTTTCCTGGTTAGTGTGCTCCGAAACCGCCAACTTAACGTCTAACATAAACAGCTCCTTACATTAATTAATGTGGACCAGACAGTTCCGTTACGTCTATGCCAGGAACTGATAGCTGTTCATGCGGTCTTCACCCTCGGAAATAATTCTCTGCAGTACGGTCTGGGATTCAGTGAGATTATACTTATCCAGAATATTCAGAAGCTCTTCAAGGCGGTTACCGAAACTTTCACCAAAGCCGTTAATCATCGGCAGCACGAACTGTTTAATGGCAAAATCCATTGCTATGGTTTCATTATCACAGTTCTTCAGTGATGCCAGCAGAGGATCAACCACTGAAAGATAATTTATAATCTGCTGATGCTTTCTGTATGACACAACGATTCTCTGACCGAGTTTACTGTCATCCTTGTAGAGAATCTCCTCAACATCATTCAGTACGGCATACATCTTGTTCTGAATTCTGCCATCTTCCGTATCAAACAGAGACATCCAGTCTGCAGCACTGTACGTGGTCTGCATTGCATGAGGGATAATCTTTGTTGTTCTGTTGTCATCACTCTGGCTCGGCTTTTCATCAAAAAGGATAACGGCAGAGCGGTCCAGCATTCTTGCAGACATGATGTTTACGGTATCATCACTGTTTACGGTTCCGACAAAACGCAGATATGAAGGAATTGTCAGATATGCCTTTTCAGGTGAACCGGTAAAGATCTTTCTTTCAGCAGCCGTATCAGCATCGGCAAGCTGCATGAATGATGAAAAATAATGTTCAGGAGAAGACAGATTCATTTCATCAAGAAGCAGAATGGCAGGGGTTACGCCGTTCATGTTCTTCTCGGCATCCAGAGTCGTCAGAAGCTCCCACAGACCTGTTGGGGCCGGTTGGAAACTGCTGGTAAGACTGTTCCAGTACCCCATTATATCCCGCTGAGATGTCCAGCCTCTGGCTACGGGAATGGTATGCAGACGATTCCCCAAATTAAGAGCCTTACCCATGGTCTTAACAAAGGAAGTCTTACCTGAGCCCGGAAGCCCTGCCAGAATGGTAAACTGATTCTGGGCTATTGTAACCACCATGGATACTAGTTTCTCAACGGAAATGGAGCGACCGTAACTCTTCATTGAGCTCAGCAGTTCCTCAATGTATCTCTTCCTTCCTTTATTAAGGTTATCTATATTAATGATTGATGGCACACCGCTGTCAAAATTAAAACTGCTTTCCTTAACCTGTCTTGGTGTGGTGAAAGCCTTCAGCATGGAATGCATCTCCAGATAACGGGAACTGAGATCGGCGAATGAATGGTTCAGCTCCTCATCTATATTGTCCTTGGTTCTGCGCAGCTCATCCACCTGCTTCTTAAGGCTTTCGTACTCATTCATAAGCTTTCTGTATTCAGACTTTAAAGCCTCATGCTCCTCAGAGGATACGATTTTGCCCTTAACCTTGACCTGAATCTTGGAATCTCTTGCAGCCACGGCGGCAGTATCCTTTGAGTCCTCTGCAGACTGCTCCTCGGACTCAACCCTGTTTTTGAGAGAATTCAGAACCTTTTTCTTCTGAGCTATTTCAGAATTGATGCGTTCAAGCTCCTTCTGCTCTCTGTCCTTCTCTTTTTTGACATTACTGAACAGATCCTTGCGGTAGTTTGCCAGGATGGATTCAAGGTTTTCATTAATGTAGGTATTGAAGAATTCCTGGAACTTTGAAGTCTTCATCAGCATGCTGAAAAACCTGTTTCGTTCATTATCGAACTCAACAACACCCTGAAGGATGTTAAAACATCTCGTTACGCGATCATGTTCATTCTTAAAAAGAGACAGTCCCTGAATATTCTGTTTAACCTTGGACAGCTGATTTATATTCAGATCCTTAAATACCGGATTGAGAAGAGTCGGTGCATAATTATCAATAAGCTTCTTGTCGTCGATAAGATCATGCTTCCTGCCACTGTTAAGCCAGCTCTGTACCGGCATCTGTACCAGATACCTTCTGACAATACCGTTAACATTAACCTCTTTTATGTAATCCTGAAGAAGATCGTATTCCACGGACTTGACGCAGGAATTCATGTCATCCTTAACGGCAAGCTGACAGCGCTTGTCAGGAATGTTCAGCACACATTCACATGAATATTCTCCACCGTCTTCAGTCTGCTTGAATTTTCCGACAACAAAAGGTCCAAGCAGAACCTCTCTTGTTTTTATGAGAGACAGCAGTTTGTCTGAGAACACGGGAATATCCACCTTGGACATGGAATCTCCATATTCAGGAATCTGAATCTCTTCCTCCTCTTCCTCTTCGACAATCCCCAGAATCCCGTGCCCGGAAGGAAACTCATCCCTGTATGAGCGTCTGATTTCCCTGGTTACCCTGTTTACCGCTTTACCGAGAGAATTTGCTCCGGAGCCTTCAGCAGTCTTATTAATAATGGTAAAATCCATTGATTCAGTCAGTGCGTTAATTACCGGATCCTCAGAAGAACAGCTTTCAGCCCTGCCTTTAAGATATCCGTATTTCCATTTCTCGGTATCAGCTCTGTAGGTGGTTTCGGTAATAATATATTCATTACTGCGCCCGCCGGGACCTTCGGCAAATGATCCGGTACCGGCCTTTTCCTTAGGAACAGCGGTCTGTGAAACCGGAGCGGCGGAAGACGCAGGGGATTCAGCTGCTGACTCCCTGTCAGAAACAGAAACTGTCCCTGAAGTCTGCACACCTATCGCTGCTGCAGGCTCCGCTGCCATGACAGATTCTTTTTCAGAATCATTCCCGGTAACAGCAACATCCTCAGAATTCTTATCAGAACACTCCTCTACAGAGTCATCATCACTACCATGACACAATTTTGCCAGGGCGTTCTCAACGCCGACTTTGGCTCTGATGCCATTTGCCACCCTGGCAGCAGTATAGGACAGGAATCCATTATCTTCAGAAAGCTTTTTAAGACCTTCTCTGACTGATTCCCTGATTCTGTTCTCATCAGGTTTCTCACTTCCCAACTCCTCATGAGTCAAATCGGAACATACAATTTTATTAATGCTGCTGAAGAATCTTCTGTTCAGTTCGGTTACAGCATGGATGTTATTCGCAATGAAACTGCCTGCATTATCCAGGGTAATTTCACCATATGTGGAGTAAAAACAGTCCTTAAGGTACTTTTCCGCATCCTCCCGTCTGAAAAATTCCTCTGTTTTACTGACAAACGGAAAATCCTCCTTATCCACTATGAATTTAGTACACTTAACCACGACATAGTCTGTACTCGGTCTGTATTTCATAGAGGCAACCCTTTCGGTCGCAAAGAGGTTCTCAATCCTTGGTTCTACAATTTCCACAAAATCGTAGGGATCAACCTTGCTCATTTTTTCATTATGTACCGTATATTTGCATCCCCGCTCCTCAGGAGACGTATTTGCAATGAGCCGTATCAGATGCTCCTCTCCGAATTTTGCTATTGAGTTTTTGGCATTGGATGTCAGAAACACCTTCGGCACCTCATCCAGAAACTTCTCCTGATTGACAATTCCGTATCTCTCGTGCCGGGTTTTGTCATATTCTTCCGTAAACTGCTCAAAAGCAATGTCCACGTATGAACAATCTTTATTGTTTGATTTTGTAACATATGTATGAGGATCTATGATCCCGACAAGTATTCTTTCTTCAAAATTGCTCATTTTAATCGTCCTCTGAATGATGCCGGCGACTGCCTGCATGCTTTTCCTGTTTATGTCATATATAAGGGGGAATGCTCATATATATAGATATGCACGGGTGACATCGTTTTATATCCACACATTACCATATAAAGGAACAATGCCGGGCTTTTCCAAAAAACGCAGAAATCCGGCTGGCACAGGTCAAACGCTCCCCGGCGTGTGCCTGCATACGGAAGGGATAAAGAATTACGGCTCCGGCTTTCGGAATGACTTCAATCATTCCTGCGGAATATGATGAAAAAGCCTCAGGTGCAGATGGCAGACTTCTTTATGGATTAAATATTGTTTCCGCAAAGCAGAAAGAATACGTTTATCTCCCCCTAACAATGATTCTAACGCATATGAAAGACAATATAAAAATAAAGAGGGCTGTATTGTGAAATGCGACAACAGCATATATTCCAACTGTATAAAAAACAAACTTAAAGGATATGACGGACTTAAAGGATATGACGTACTAAAAAAACAATCTTACAGACCTTAAAACCACGCAGAACAAAAAACACTTCCCGGAGACATGACATAAGACAACACTTCAGCACAAACACCGGAAAACGAAAAAAACAGCAGGGAAAAATTGAAGAAATACCAGATAAAGGTATTGGAAAAAGAAAAACACACCAGAAAAAACAGCAAAAAAGAGGTCTAAAAATTGCCAAAAAAGATTAAAAAGGAAACAGATAACAGAAAAAATACTTTCAAAAACAGTCTATTTTTAAAACAAAACTTGATAATTGTCACGTTTTTACTAATTTTATTTCAGTCTGAATCTAGTAAATTTACATTTGTTTAACATTTAAAGACATTCCAAAATATTAATCATCAGAAGCATCTGGACGCATCATCAAAGAACCATGAGAACGACCAACCTCTTCATTCGAAAAAGAACATCAGGTAAAAAATAACAGCTGAACAGACATTAACCGGTGGCAAATGCCTCAACGCCTTATTTTTCAACAAAAAAACCAAGAATGTATGGAATAACAAACGCATTAAAACATGAAACCTTTTACAAAACCACCATCTATAAAGCGATAAAAACAAATTAAAAGAGACGACAGAAAAGAGATAAAAACCGGAGAAAATTTTTATTAATACTGATGCGTTAAAAAAGATTAATTAGACTGTATTAATCAACAACAATAACAAAAACCATTGAATTTAACTTATTTTTAACAAGATAATCAAGAAAAAAGTCGGCTTTCAGTGATGAAAAAAAATAATTTATGTAATACAATAAGCTCATTCGAAAAGTCTTTATTTCGGACGCGGAAAATCGGTGAAATGTCATTTGTGAACGTTTTCACAGAACAAATCAAAATAAAAAAAGATTATTTGAAAAAGATTTCCGTATTTGAAATAATTTAAATGTGCAAGGGATATGCACTGTTGGATAATCTTGAATACCACCGAGATAATCCAAAAACAGGTCAATAAGAGAAGGAGTAACAACCATGACAGCAAAACTTTACGAACTCAATACCGAGATTCTGGGCAAATTAGTTGAAAGCTCAGAGGCATCTCAGAATTTCATCGAATCAATCATCAAGGATTTACCTGATACTTTAGAAGTTGAAAGCATCAGCGACGTAACTGTTGGTGACTTAAACTCTAGTAAGGTTGCAGGCAAGAGTGCAGAAGGTTTTTCTCAGATCAACGGCATCGTTTTCCAGTTCCGTCTGAACAACAAGCCAGCCGAAATGATCCTTGTGGTTGAACCAGTTTCATTCCTTAAGTGGTGGCATGATAAGAGCTTCTTCAGCTATAAGCTCTACCGCAATCACAGCAATATTAACGACGGCGTAAGACGTTTCGTAACATTCGTAGTTACCGACTCTGAAGTTAAGGCTTCACGCTTCCATGCTGTAAGCTGCTTCAACAACACCAATGGTGAAAAGTGCGAAACCTGCCAGATTCATGATATCTTCGCCGTTAAACAGTCAGGCAACGAAGATTCTATGCTTGAAAACTGGATTCGCGCCTTAATATCCAAAAGCGACGCAGATGAAGGTACCAATAATGTATCAAGCATAACTGAAGCTTCAGGCTACAAGGTAGCTTAATATAATAAAATCTCTTATTGTATGTGGTATATTTCACCCGCTTTATGCGGGTGATTCTTTTTATATACAGAAAAATCAAACAATCATCATTAATACCGCACCGGAAGACAAAACAAATACGGATTCAGCATCACTCTCCTGTCTTCCCCCTATCTAAACCACTGCCCCATCACCATTCATTTTTTAATCAGCTCTAAAATCATTAAACACAGATAAAGGCCATTGCCATGGTCGTTTAAAACAGGATTTTACACAAGAACAGCAGCAGCACGAATCATGGCAGCACCTCTGACCAAAACCGATTCAGAAGCCCATGGTACAGGAAGGTAAATCTTAAAAGCCCAGGAACAACCGGATAAACAACACGGAGCTCAGCTGGCAAATCATCCCTGTCAACGCATAAAGCTTCATCTATACACACCAATGGAATTAGAAACACGCATCTAAGGACCAAACCTGCAGCTGCATATAAAGCCCTATAAAACCGCCGCATCCAATTCAGGAACAATCCTCAGCCACATGTCTTTGGCAACAATATACCTAACCATCCATACACGATACACCAGGTCGGAGAAACCCCATCCCACAACATCAGTACAATTAAAACCGGACCAGCCCACCCGCCCTTAACCTTCCGAGATTTTCTTCAGATAAACAAAAAGCCTAAAAAAAACAGTCTGACAAAACCGGAAGATTATATCCCGGCATCCAATCCTAATCTGTTCCGAAACAGCTCCGGTTTTGATTTAGAACATTCAGACCAGCAGCATCTTCATATCACCAGTCCATGACCACCATAAAACAGGCTCAAGCATTCTATAAATCCGTTGAAAAGATTCAGAATTTTTATAATTAGAAAAACAGCACGGAATTCTGCTTCAGATACTAATCCGCTGTTCAGCACCGATCTTTGTCATCAAATGCAACCATGCACGTTTTTCAATATTAATGCATATGAGCACACATAAGAGACCATATGACGCCATAAATCAGACTTACGGAGAACACAAGTCAGTTATTAAACTTCTCACATATATACGGCTTTGTGATTCACTGAAAACTGTTTTCATCATAAATAGTTCCTTATATCAAAATGAAAGAAACATACATTTTTGGCTAAATTCCGCACTTTTTATATGATTAATAGTTATAATACAACCTGTGTTTTTTATGATTAATGTGTGAATGGCGTCAGCCCAAAAGAGTAAAAACCCCCTAAAATCAATGGTTTTTCCATTAATATTTTTGTTCTTTTGCTTATTTAAATTCTTATTTAATTTTAAATAATTAAAAATATTAAAACCAATATGTTATTTAATATTTAATTTTTAAAATATTTCTTATTTAATTACCAATTGAATTTAATTCTAAATTAACCATATATATTTTTTATAAAACTATTTTTATTTAAAATAGACTTCTTCCATATTATTTAAATTACCGCTAAATAACTTTAGATTAATGTTATACATTTTTATTTCTGTTTTTATTAAACCCACTTCGTTTTCCTGGCTCTTCAAACACCGAAGATTCATTTTAAATAACGTGTAATTACATGTAATATATACTGTAAATTACAGTGTAAATAATTAAGACATACTCCCTTTCGCTATTACCCCTCTTCTCTATACATCTTCTGTTATACCTCATACCCGGTTCCCTAAAACCCGGCTGAACCCTTCATCAGCAGCCGTGTATCCATCTTCGCAAGACTCCCCCCTGCCGATTCCGTTCTTTTGAAGGTTTTAATACATACCTGCTCATCCGCAGCACCAGATACTCATATGCGTATAGGCTGCGTCTTCTCTTACCCAGAACAAGCAGCTGCATACATAATGAATCAGATGCTGCTGGATACAGCCACACAAATTCAGTACGGAAGTATTCAGTAAACCGGAGGGGGAGTGAAATATTCAGTATAAATACGGGAAAAATCGAGCCATAAGGACCTTTTACATTCAGTCCTTTATGCAGATAATAAATAGGGATACAGCCCCAATAACACGCCTCTGAGCGAGACTCCATACTCGGGGTGATATACGGGATACGGTATTCTATAAAGACAAAAAAATCCCCGGAAAAAACATCTCCGGGGGGCAAAGACTAGCCTAAGCTATATTGAGAGTTTTAATCAGTGAATAATTTAATGAAGCAACCTTTACAATTCGGTCAAAGGAGAGCCTTATACAGGTTCCCATCTTAAGGGATATATCAGCTTTATCCTTTGCCGTTTCTCCGACTACCAGCGGATTCTGGTTGATCTGCATTAAATAACAGTTTCTGTTTTCTTCATCTACTTCAACCACCATGAAGTCGCCTTCCTGAAAGCTACCACTATCTTTCAGAGTATACTGAGGAAAAGCCAGAACCACTTCCCCGACTTCGGGAGCTCTTCCGGCTTCAAACTTCCTGAATATGGCGTCTACTGGTTTCATTTCCTTATGAAAACGTCTTGTTGCCACGGCATTGAATGAAATCATGCTTCTGTCATTATAAGAGAAGGATAAATCTGACAGACGATTCATAAAGTCGTGATAACATTCGTTATCATCTTTAGTGAAGTAGTTTACACCTAAAGCCTTATCGCAGATATTTACCTTGCTGAGAAGAGTCTGTCCGACAGCTTCTCCGACGTTTGTAATAATTGTAACGCACAGTCTGTCGCTCTTGGCATCGTAATGCCATCTGAACTTATTCCATTCATCAAACTTAACGTAATTAACCATTATTAGTCAAACCTCGTAAATAAATGCTTTACTTATTTTCGAGTTTAAACGTTATTTAATTTTAAATCAACCCCAAAAAAGTTATTTAACTTAAATTACCAAAATTATTATTAAATAATTATAAGTAGTTCACGATATTCTTAATTAACTCCGGACCTTTATAAATAAAACCGGAATAAATTTGAATAAGTGATGCTCCGTTTTTAATTTTTTCTGCCGCAGCCATCGGAGAATCAACTCCCCCTACGCCGATAATCGGAATACGGCCATTGATAATTTTATTAATCTTTGCCAGAACATCAGTACTCTTTCTGAATTCAGGTTTGCCGCTCAGCCCCCCTGCTTCAGTTACATGAGGCATGTTCGCAATCATTTCACGATCAAGAGTAGTATTGGTAGCGATGATGCCGTCCACATCGTTTTCCAGGAATATCCTGCAGATATTCTCTATTTCTTCATCAGAAAGATCAGGAGCAATCTTGATTGCAATCGGAACATATCTGTTATTCGCTACGGCAAGCTCATGCTGTTTCTTTTTCAGTGCCTGAACAAGCTCAACAAGTGCGTCACCAAGCTGCAGTGTACGCAGATTAGGTGTATTAGGAGAAGAAATGTTTACTGCCACATATGAAGCGTAGTTATAAACCTTTTCAAGACAGTACAGATAGTCATTTACGCTTTCTTCAATCGGTGTAACCTTGTTCTTACCGATATTTACGCCGAGAATCCCCTTGTAGCGTGACTTCTTGATATTCTCTACGAGATGATCCACACCAAGGTTGTTAAAGCCCATACGATTAATCAGCCCTTCCGCAGGAAGTACTCTGAACAGTCTAGGCTTATCATTACCTGGCTGAGGCTTTGGAGTTACGGTTCCCACTTCAATAAAACCGAATCCCAGAGCCGCAAAAGCATCAATGGCCTCACCATCCTTGTCCAGTCCTGCGGCAAGCCCTACCGGATTAGGAAAATCAAGTCCCATCACCCTGCAGGGTCTTGATTCAACCTTCTGGGAAACGAGACTGGTGAGAAGAGGACTGCGTGATGCAATGCTCATCATTTTCATGGTAAGAAGATGAGCTTTTTCAGGATCCATGGTAAAAAGACAAGGTCTTATTAACGGCTGATACAGAGAATAAAGCATATTTTATTTTCCTTGATTAAAAATTCTCAGATTCGTAAATGGATTTTCACGGCTGATACCGCCTGCTCCATCCGGCGAGTTCATTTTATCATAATAACAGTACGTTACTATTGCAAAAAGGCTGTCTGCAACAAAAATTCGGGCGTTTATCCGATCCCCTGTCTTTGCCGGTTCCACTTCTCCAAAAAAAAGTCCGGGCTGATGCCCGGACCGAATCTTAAAAACTTTTTTACTGAACCATCCGGAGAAATATCTCCGGATTCACAGTATTACTACTGCTTAAATGCCCTGTCTATCTTTTCAAAAATAGAGTCACTCAGACCTTCAATGTGCAGAAGCCTGTTGAAACATGAAGTAATAAGGCCTTTTCTTCTGTTGTCAAGACGGTTGAGATTAAGCATCGGAGTCATTATGGTTGCAGCGACGTGCGGATTCGTACTGTTCAGTTTAATCAGAATTTCCGTAATGAATTCATACCCGGCACCGCTAATCTCATTAAAGCATTCGGTATTCTGCATTGAGAACGTTCCAAGAAGTGCCCTAACCCTGTTAGGATTGGTAATGTCAAAGCATCTGTGATTCATCAGACTCTTAACATTTTCCATCGTTTCAGGATAAGGCGCTGAAGCCACCGCCCTAAAGTAGTTGTCAAATACCAGAGGATTATCCTGCCACTTTTCCTCAAAATCCTTCAGGATTCCGTGTCTTGATTCAAGATTGTGTAAAGTAGCCGCATTAAGTGCAATCAGACTGTCAGTCATATTGTCGGAAACTGCATAATGCTGGGCAACAGTTTCTCCTGCCTTTCTGTCTTCGCCACGAAGAATCAGTCCCTTAACATAAAAATTCAGAGCCACCCTGGTCAGATCACGGGAACCTATCTGCTCCTCACTGCATTCGTATGCGGTACCTGAGGCAATTCTGTTCTTAAGATCGGCAGAAAGTTTAAGATACAGCTTTTCCCACAAATCAAACAGCTCAACGGCAAGTACTCTCACGAGTTCCTTGCGTGAAGCCGTAATGGCATCCAGATCTATTGCGGTAAAGAGACTCATTAAAGTGTTTACCGGAGGTATGCGCAGAATATAAGCCATAAATCTGTTATCAAGACCGGATTCCTCAAGAATGTATCTCACACTCTGAACAACAAGCTCTGAATGGGTAAACGGAAGTCTTCTCTGGGCATTAACGGTATTGAGCACAATATAACTGTTTATGATATTCTGCATCGATTCGTATCTTACAACCGGATCATCAGCGCACTTGAGCAGAGTTTCAAGTTCACCCTGGGCATAAGGATATTCTATCCTCACCGGAGCACTGAAATTCTGAAGAAGTGCGGTAACAGGCCTTTCAGGAACATCATCAAACACGATTACGTTATGCTCCTCGGTAAGCAGCTGAACCTCAGACACTTCTTTACCGTCACGCTTCAGAGGTATCCTTCTGCCATCAGACGTGTAGAGAGCCATGCTTAACGGAATTACAAACGGTTCCTTTTTAGGCTGTCCCGGAGTTGCCGGAGTAGTCTGATTGAACGTATATGTAGCCTGCTTCATATTGCCGTCATATGACAGAGAACCGGAAACACACGGAGTTCCGGCCTGTGAATACCAGTTTCGGAACTGTTTCAGGCTGATTCCTGAGGCATCCTCCATGGCGGACACAAAGTCTTCGCAGGTTACGGCGCAACCGTCATGTCGCTTAAAATACAGCTTCATGCCCTTCTGGAACAAATCCTCGCCCAGAATGGTATGAATCATTCTGATGACCTCCGCCCCTTTGTCATAAACGGTGACGGAATAGAAGTTATTCATTTCCATCACGTAATCAGGACGAATCGGATGTGCCATAGGACCGGCATCCTCCGCAAACTGAGGTCCCTTGATGACGTTCACCGCCTTAATTCTTTCAATCGGACGACAGCACAGATCACTTGAGAATTCCTGATCCCTGAATACGGTAAGACCTTCCTTAAGGCTCAGCTGGAACCAGTCACGGCATGTCACCCTGTCACCTGTCCAGTTATGGAAATATTCATGACCTATTACCGAAAGCACGTTTTCAAAATCGGTATCAGTGGCTGATTTTGCGTCAACGAGAACATATTTTGAGTTAAAAATATTCAGACTCTTATTCTCCATGGCCCCCGCATTGAAGAAATCCACGGCAACCACGTTAAATCTGTTCAGATCATATTCAAGACCGAATCTCTTTTCATCCCATTGCATGGCCTTCAGAATGGATTCAATGGCTACGGTACCGCATGATGCCTGCCCCTTGTCAACGTAGAGATAAACATCAACGTGTCTGCCGCTCATGGTTTCAAAATCACGGTGCAGTTCATCAAAATCACCGGCAACCAGAGCAAAAAGATATGAAGGCTTCGGGAACGGGTCTTCCCATGTAACGGTTCTTATGCCGTCGGCAACACTGTCACTTATGAGATTGCCGTTTGAGAGCATGTACGGATAAGCCCCTTCAGGAGCTCTGATGCGGGTAGTGTATCTGGCCAGCACATCAGGATGATCCGTAAAGAAGGTTATTCTTCTGAATCCTTCCGGCTCATTCTGTGTACAGAACTTTCCGTCGGAAACGTAAAGCCCCATCAGCTCAGAGTTATCCTTCGGATTGATTTCCGTTTTTACGGTAAGCTCAAATTCATCAGGAACATTTTCAATTGTTAGGGAATTGGAAGTTTCGTTGTAGAGGCACTCCCTGCCGTCAAGCCTTACTTCCAGCAGCTTCAGTGAATCGCCGTCAAGAACGAGAGGCTTATCGCCGTCAGTGGTAAGACGTTTTACCCTGCTTACGGCCGTAACGACGGTAGCGGTAAGATCCAGGTCGAATGTCAGATCTATGTCAGTGATTGTAAAATCAGGCTTCTGATAATCCAATCTTCTCTTTTCCTGTCTGATTACCGCCATATTTCCTCCCTTTAAAACTTTTAATACTCTATTATTTTATACTAGATATGTATATTATGTATATATTTTTCATTAAATATGCTTTCTGATATAAATACACAATATAATTTTTATATTCTGTATTTTGAATAATTGAATTATTTTGCATCAGCTCACAGTAATCACATTATACACTGCTTTAACAAATTATCATCACAAGAAAAAACCGAAACTTTATTGTTTTAAACATATACGAAAAATAATTTAATGGAAGTTGCAGAAAATACAAGACTTCCATAATTTTTTGCGGTATAATATAAACATATACATTATATGTTTATATGGATGATTTTATGGCTGTAGCAGACACTCCGAAATTACCTCCTCTTATGATTATCAATCAGGGAAAATACTCTTATGTCACGACATATAAGATTACTTGGGACAAGACACTC
>Ga0256405_10007973_pt1 | contig 15489 bp, 1 predicted proteins | sample RumenRJG_02DNA_FD_189096 | JGI IMG/M metagenome (GOLD analysis project Ga0256405, IMG submission 189096) | Bovine rumen microbial communities from Lethbridge, Alberta, Canada - RJG_02 | ecosystem: Host-associated > Mammals > Digestive system > Stomach > Rumen | place: Canada: Alberta | collected... | reverse complement strand
CCCCAATCCCCAATCCCCATGATTAATTGCTAAATAATTTATATTTTAATTATGAAAAACATTTATAATAATTTAGCATAAAAACTTTTTTATGTTTTTAACTGAAAAATAAATTTAATAATATAAATATATATTCAAGCTTCAAATATCCAATCTTTATTATCATCTTTTGTTGTAATTGATTACAATTTATCATCAGCAGAATTTTTTATTTTTCTTTCAACTTTTTTAAATTTAAATTGATTTATTTCTTTAAATTGTATTTTCTTTAATTAATTTATTTTCAAAAAATAATATATAATTGTTATTAATTTTTTATTTTCAGGCAAAATCAGAAAGATGAATATGTCCCTTCGCAAAACACCAAAAAGAAGATCAACTCTAAATCAAGAGCAAATTGCCTATATAAATGGTTGTGCTATTTTACAAAAAGCCGTTTGGAGAATGACACATCAAGACCCTTTGTCTGCACTTTGTTCCCAATTTGAACTAAAGACAATAAGAAGAGCTGTCTATATTCTTATTGCCATTAGAGAAAAAAGCAGAGAAACAGGTCTAAGATGTGCCTTCGAAAAATGGCAAAACATAGCTAAAACACTAAGAGCTAAAAAAGATAGACTCAGAGTACTTCTTAAAATGCTAGTAATTAACTATGATTCAGACCAAAAAGGAATAATATCAAAATATTTCCATAAATGGCAATTAAACACAGCTGTTTCCGAATCAGAAATTCTCGAAAAATATGGTCATCTTTTCGAATTCTTAGATATGCTTAAATATTATTCCCTTTTCCCCGCAAAAGAACACTTTTTCAAAAATTTGAAAAATTCGACCAGTTCAGAGTACCTCAAAAAACCGCTCAAAAACTGTCTAAAAGTCTATGGTAATAAACTCCAAAATAGCCTCAAAAAAGCTTTTAATAAATGGAGATTAAATGCTAAAAACGGAGAACTTCAAAACCTTAAGATAAAATTATTAAAAGTTTCTGTGACTTCTACCGTTAATAATAAAGAAAAACAGAAATTACTCAAAGCTTTAAGAAAATGGCATAATTTCGCTTTAACTGATAAATTAATTGACGAATTTGACGAAGAGGACTTCAATACACGAGTCAAATCCATCTTTTCTATCTATAGAAAATGGAATAAAATTAATCGTTTAAACAATTTGTCAAGAGCCTTCGCGAAATGGAGATTAAACACTGCAGTAAAAAAAGAACCCCTTAAAGACCGAATATTAAAAGCTAAAAAACATATGTTAAAACATAATATAAATCAAAATGCCGAAGATTTATTGAACGCTTTAAGAGAAAAAGCCGAAGTTAAAAGACTTGAAAATCTTTTAAGAAGAGCCATTCTTCGTGCTCCTAAATATAATTTGCCTCTTCTTAGAAAAACTTTTAGAAAATGGTACTATAATTCAAATGCTTTAAAAAACAACGAACTTCTAAGAAATCTTAAATTAAAATATGTCACAAATACAGCAGATAAAAGAATCCAAAATCAACTCAAAGATTTACTTAGAAAAGCTTTCCAAACTTTCCGAAGAAACGCCACCGTTCCAAAAACGATACTACCTGATACTGAAAAAGCCATATCATTACTTAGAAAAGCCACAACGCAGCCATTTTTCCAGAAAATGCGCGAAAATCTTTTGAATGATATGAACAAAGAAAGATTCAGAGCATTAATAGCATGTTATTTCCGCCAAAATGATAAAGATATTTTACATTGGTGGTTCGGTCAATGGAGAAAAAACGCCATGAGATTAAAAGTATATGAATTGAAAGCCTTATTATTGAAGCATTTGGCCGATAGCAAAGAACGAAACGAAAAATTAAAGGCGTTAAGAAATTTAAAAGATAAAATTAGCGACTATAGAATTAAAGAAGTGCTTAAAACCACTGTGATAAAAAATGTTATAACAAAAATTGAAAAAGTTGAAAATGAATATGATAAAGGGCAATTAGCCAAGGCTTTTTATGTCTGGAAATCAAAAGTTGAGAAGAAAGAAAGCAAAAAAGTATTGGATATATATGAACAAGGAACTGATTTATTACAAAGATTCTGTAGAAGATTCACTCATGAAGATGTCATTGGTGCTTTTGATTATAAAATAACTATCCCTGCAATCATAGAAAAATTAAGAAAAATGATCATTACCAAAAATAAAAACGATTTAAGAAATATATTATTAAGACATTTATATAAATGGAGAATGAATTGTTCAATTCCAAAAGAAGATATGAGGCAAAAAATGAAAGCCTTATTCGAAAAATACTATGTCCATGAGCCAATTCAACAAGAATTATATTCAGGCTACAAAGATATCATAAGAGTAATGAAAAAATCAAGACAAAATAAGGAAGATGCGGCCAAGAAAATTGCCGATTATTTAAGAGGTATAAATGATATCCCTACACAACTCAGAAAATTGAAAAGAACAAAATATTTATTGGAAATCATCGAAATGTATACAGATAAACAATATTTCAAATATAAATCAGCCTTTAATGAATGGTCTCGAAGAGCCCGAGTAATAAAAGCCGACGAAGATTCAAGAATAATTCAAAAATATATCAGAGATAGATTAGCCAAAAGACTCAAAAAAAAGAGAAGATATGAAGAAAGCATTGAATATATAACTCAATATATTAAATATCAAGTCTTTAATAAAATTGTCGAAAAAGCCAATAAAAATCAAGTCCCTGATATTTTAATCAAATATTTATATCGCAAAAATGCTTTGGATATGAAAAATTTAAGAGATAAATTCAATCATTGGAGAAATATGTTACCTTTTATGAGATTAAATGATGCCGCCGCGAGAATTCAAGCTATATATAGAGGATATGATTTAAGAAAAGATTTTAATAGATTTACTCGTTTAAATCAAGTATTGTATAATATTCTCGGAAGAATTCTAGAAAAAAATAATAAAGAACCTGCTTTTTATAAATGGAGAAAAAATGCAAGACTTTTAGAATGCCAAGAAAATTCTAAAATTATCCAAAGATTCTGTAGACAAAAACTCAAAGAAAATTTAAAACAAAAAACAAAACAAGATTTACAAAATTTATTTAAAGATTATATATTCAAACTTATTGCTGATATGATGTCCACCAAAATAATCGAACCAGATGATATAGATAAATTATCTTTAGCAATTAAAAAATATGTTTGTAGACAACCTTTCGATAAATTACTTAAAGGCCTTCGATGGAAATTAATTTTACAAAAATTAAAGCATATTCCAAATATATACGAAAAATACAGAAAACAACAATTAGACAAATATCTCGACATCTGGTACAATAATGCCATAATAATTCCGAATGACATGGCAAGTAAAATCCAAAACAAATTCCGAAATTATTTATCCAATAAAAAAATTGCAGACAAAAAAAGATTAATGATAATCTTAGAACAAATAGTCATAAGATATTTAAATTATGATGATGAGAAAATTCTTCATGTTTTGAAAAAATGGAATAAAAATGCGAGAAGAATAAAATGTGAAGAAGACTCAAAAATTATCCAAATTTTCTGTAGAAGAATAAATAATAAAAATAAAAATGAAATAATTAAAAAATGGAAATATTTAGCTGGAAGAATTATGCCTCATGCTATAAATCAAACGGCCAAATTTAATCATGTAAATAAATTATTGAATAAATTACTTAAAGGAAAATTCTGGGATAATTTAGTCGATTTCGCAAACAGAAAAAATTTGTTGGATATGCTTAGATACTTAATTGAAAAAAAAGAAAAAAATAATTTGAAAAATCTTTTGAGAAAAAAATTAAGAGATTGGTTAGACAGAGCTAAAAAATTAAGAGATGTTGAATATGATGCTGCCTCTTATATTCAATCCATGTTCAGAGGCCATCAATTTAGAAAACAAAATAGAAAATTCGAAAGAATCACTTATATTCTTACCAAAATAATTATAAAAATAGTTAATACATCTGATGACTTAATTCCTGCAATATTGAGAAAATGGCAAAAAAATGCTCGTTTATCAAAATGTGAAGAAGATGCTAAAATAATTCAAAGATACTGTCGAAATATTTTAGGAAAAATAAAGAAAAAGAAAAAAGAAGATTATTTAAAAAGAATCGGAGAAGGTTTAGATGTTCTTTCCAATCTTAGATTAAATATAGGATATGCATTTGATAAAATTTTTGACAGAAATAAAAAGAATGCTTTAATTGATTTAGTGGGATATTTACAAGATAAAATAAATAACAGAAATAGAGATACTTTTGATGATATATATCAATATGGCATTGATAAATTATTAAGAAATTTAGTATTTTTGAGAAATAAATGCGAAAATGATTTATTAAAAAATGCTTTTAATAAATGGAGAAATAATGCTAATAAATTAGGTAAATTAAGAGCTGTTGAAATGATCCAAAGAAATTGGCTCAATCATTTCTATGATAAATTGAGAAATAGATTAAATTATATTCTAACTATTATTGTTAATAGAAGAAACGAAACTGAAAAAGATAAATTAAGACGAATCTTAAAAAAATGGAATGAAAACGCTAATAAAATAGGAAAAGAATTAGCAGCAAAAAGAATTTCTAAATTCATAACAGAATATTACATTTTAACAAATGTCAAAAAAAATTGGAAAAATTTATCAGATAAACTTCGTAACAAAAATAACAAAGATTCCTTAAACGAATTAAGAGACAAATTAAAAGAGTACAAAGTATTAAAAGATTTAATGGACCAAATTAATAATAAGGTGAAAAAAGATGGAATAGATAATTTAAAACAAGGAAATAATTGGATTAAGATTTTGGAAGTATTAAAAATATTATTTGAGGAACAAGATGGAAGAAATAATAATAAAATACTTAAAAGATATTTAAATAAATGGTCAGATAAAGTCAAGAAATTAAAAGAAAGAGAAAATAAGTTAGAAGATGCCTTGGATGAAATGGATAAAAGACAATTAATTGATTCTATTAATACATTCGCAAATGCAAGTTTAATGAAAAAATTGAAAGATTCTATTCCTGTTGCTAGAGCTTATAATTTCTTTGATAAATTAAGAAATTTAGATAGATATAGAAAGAATATATTAGACTTGAAAAATAATTTATTAAAAAAATTACTAAGAAAAATATCTAAAAATCAATTAGAAATAATCCGCAATAAAATAAAAGAATGGAATGATAAAGCCAAAAAAATAAGAGACAACGCTTCTAAAAATAGAATAGCTCAATGGGTCGAAGAAAGATATGGAATATCAAATGCAAGAAAGAACTGGAAAAAATTAACTGATTTATATGATTTATACATGAATAAAAAACCAATATATGAAATAAGAAAGAAAATAATACAATACAAAACTTTGGAAAACTTGACTAATAATTTAAAAAATAAAATAGTCAAAGATGGAATAAATAGATTAAAAGATTCTGTAGATCGTTATACTTCAATTACTTGCATTAAAAAAATAATAGAAAAATATGAAATTAGTTATCAAATAGAAAATCTTAAACATTATTTGAATAAATGGAATAATATTGCAAACAAATTAAAAAGAAGAGATGAAAAATTATTGGATGCTATGAATGAAATAGAAAAAAGACAAATTATAAATGATGTTAATACATTAGCTGATGCTGAATTAACAAAACAAGTATTACATTCAATACCAGTAGCAAGAGCTTATGATTTCTTTGATAAATTAAGAGATTTATATAATAGAAAGAATAAATCTTATGAAATAAGAAAAGATGTATTAACAAAAATATTAATATCTATTGAAAAATATAATGATGATTATTTAAGAAATAAATTAAGACAATGGTTAACAAATGCTAATAAAATAAGAGATAATGCTGCTAAAAATAGAATAGCTCAATGGATTGAAGAAAGATATAGAATATCAAATGCAAGAAAGAATTGGAAAAAATTATCTGATTTATATTATTTATATATGAGCAAAAGACCAATATATGAATTAAGACAAAGATTAATTAAATATAAGACCTTAGAAGATTTAACAAATAAATTAAGAGATAAATTAAGAAAAGATGGAAATAAACAATTTAAAGATGGTGTTAATTATCTTATTATTATTAAATATCTAAAGCAATTATTTGAAAATGTAGATGGAATAAATGACTTAGAAATCCAGAAACACTACTTGAAAAAATGGAATGATAAAGCAAAGAAATTAAAGAACAGAGATAATAAATTAAAGAAAGGATTAGATGAAATAGAAAAAAGACAACTTATTAATGATGTTAATACTATTGCTGATGCTGAATTAACTAAACAATTAATACATTCTATTCCTATTGCTAGAGCAAGAGAATTCTTTAAATCATTAAAAGATCTCGAAAGAAGAAAAAGAGATTTAATGAATTTCAAAAAAAATGTTATGAGAAGAATAGTAATAACTACACATAAAAAATATATTGATATTCTTAGAAAGAAATTCATGGATTGGTATATTAAAGCAATGAAAATGAGAGATGATACTACTAAAAATAGAATCGCGAGATATTTCGAAATTAGGTATAAAACAATAAATGCAAGAAAGAATTGGGAAAAATTATCTAATTTATATGATTTATATATGAACAAAAGACCAATATCTGAACTAAGACAAAAATTAATAAGATATAAAATATTGAACGATTTAACAAATCAATTAAGAAATAAATTAACAAAAGAAGGAAATAAACAATTCAAAGATGGAGTTGAATATATTAAACTTCTAAATATTCTTAAACAACTATTCCAAGATGTTGATGATTCAAATATAAGAAGAAAGATGCAACATTATTTAAATAATTGGAATGATAAAGCAAAGAAATTGAAGAATAGAGATAATAAATTAAGGAAAGGATTAGATGAAATAGAAAAAAGACAACTTATAAATGACGTTAATACCATTGCTGATGTTGAATTAACTAAGCAATTAATTTATTCTATTCCTGTCGCCAGAGCATATGATTTCCTAGACAAATTAAGAGATTTATCAAAAAGAAGAAATCTCTTATCAAAAATCAAAGTGGATATTTTAAGGAAGATAATAAGAAAATTAGTCAGATATTCGGATGATAATTTAAGAAATAAATTAAGACAATGGTTAACAAATGCTAATAAAATAAGAGATAATGCTGCTAAAAATAGAATAGCTCAATATATTGAAGAAAGATTTAGAATATCAAATGCAAGAAAGAACTGGAGAAAATTATCTGATTTATATGATTTCTACATGAATAAAAAACCATTATATGAATTAAGACAAAGATTAATTAAATATAAGACCTTAGAAGATTTAACAAATAAATTAAGAGATAAATTAAGAAAAGATGGAAATAAACAACTTAAAGATGGTATGAATTATCTAAATATATTAAAAATTCTAAAACAATTATTCCAAAATATTGATGGAGTGAATAAATTATTAACATTGAAATTCTATTTAAATAAATGGAATGATAAAGCAAAAAAATTGAAGAAAAGAGATAATAAATTAAGGAAAGGATTAGATGAAATAGAAAAAAGACAACTTATTAATGATGTCAATACTATTGCTGATGCTGAATTAACTAACCAATTATTGCATTCTATCCCTGTTGCTAGAGCTATAGAATTTTTCAAGTCACTAAGAGATTTAGATAGAAAAAGAAGAGATATGTCTAACTATAAAATTAATATACTTAGAAGAATAATAATCTCTTCAACAAAATATTATAACGATATAATGAGAAATAAATTAAGACAATGGCTAACAAATGCTAATAAAATAAGAGATAATGCTGCTAAAAATAGAATAGCTCAATGGATAGAAGAAAGATTCAGAATATCAAATGCAAGAAAGAATTGGGAAAAATTATCCAATTTATATGATTTATATATGAATAAAAAACCATTATATGAATTACGACAAAGATTAATTAAATATAAAACTTTGAAAGATATATCTGATAAATTGAAAAATAATTTCATTAAAACTGGAATAGATCAACTCAAAGAAGGAATAAATTATATCAAAATAATAAAACATTTAAGAAAATTATTCGAAGATATTGATGATATTAATAGATTATTAACATTGAAATACTACTTAAATAAATGGAACAATAAAGCAAAGAAATTAAAGGATAGAGAGAATAAATTAAAGAAAGGAATAAATGAAATAGAAAAAAGGCAATTAATTAATGATGTTGATACCATTGCTGATGCTGAATTAACTAAACAAGTATTACATTCAATACCAGTAGCAAGAGCTTATGATTTCTTTGATAAATTAAGAGATTTATATAATAGAAAGAATAAATCTTTTGAAATAAGAAATGATACTTTAACAAAGATAATAATAACTATTGAAAAATATAATGATGAATATTTAAGAAATAAATTAAGACAATGGAATGATAAAGCAAAAAAAATAAGAGATAATGCTGCTAAAAATAGAATAGCTCAATGGATAGAAGAAAGATATAGAATATCAAATGCCAGAAAGAATTGGGAAAAATTATCTGATTTATATTATTTATATATGAGTAAAAGACCAATATATGAATTAAGACAAAGATTAATTAAATATAAGACCTTAGAAGATTTAACAAATAAATTAAGAGATAAATTAAGAAAAGATGGAAATAAACAACTTAAAGATGGTATTAATTATCTCAAAATATTGAAATATCTTAAACAATTATTCCAAAATATTGATGAAGTAAATCAATTATTGACTTTGAAATATTATTTAAATAAATGGAATGATAAAGCAAAGAAATTGAAGAATAGAGATAATAAATTAAAGAAGGGATTAGATGAAATAGAAAAAAGGCAACTTATTAATGATGTTAATACTATTGCTGATGCTGAATTAACTAAACAAGTTCTCAATTCGATTCCTGTTGCTAGAGCATATAATTTCTTTGATAAATTGAGAGATTTAGATAGAAAAAGAAGAGATTTATCTAATTATAAAATAAATATACTCAAAAGAATAGTCATTAGCTTAACAAAATATGACGAAAATATACTAAAAAATAGATTAAGACAATGGCTAAAAAATGCTAATAAAATAAGAGATAATGCTGCTAAAAATAGAATAGCTCAATGGATTGAAGAAAGATATAGAATATCTAATGCAAGAAAGAATTGGAGAAAATTATCAGATTTATATTACTTATATATGAGTAAGAAACCAATATATGAATTAAGACAAAGATTAATTAAATATATGATATTAAAAGATTTGGCTGATAAGTTAAGAAATAAATTTACTAAAACAGGTAAAGATCAATTCAAAGAAGGAATCGATAATATTATTAAATTAAAATATCTAAGAAAACTATTCGAAGATGTTGATGATATAAATAAATTATTAACAATGAAATATTATTTGAATAAATGGAATAATAAGGCAAAGAAATTGAAGAATAGAGAAAATAAATTAAAGAAAGGAATAAATGAGGTAGAAAAAAGACAACTCATAAATGATACTAATACTATTGCTGATGTTGAATTAACTAAACAACTTCTTAATTCTATTCCTGTCGCTAGAGCTTATGATTTCTTTGATAAATTAAGAGAATTATATAATAGAAAAAATAAATCTTATGAAATAAGAAAAGATGTATTAACAAAAATAATGATATCTATTGAAAAATATAATGATGATTATTTAAGAAATAAATTAAGACAATGGAATGATAAAGCAAAAAAAATAAGAGATAATGCTGCTAAAAATAGAATAGCTCAATGGATTGAAGAAAGATATAGAATATCAAATGCAAGAAAGAATTGGAAAAAATTATCTGATTTATATTATTTATATATGAGTAAAAGACCAATATATGAATTAAGACAAAGATTAATTAAATATAAGACCTTAGAAGATTTAACAAATAAATTAAGAGATAAATTAAGAAAAGATGGAAATAAACAACTTAAAGATTGTATTAATTATCTAACTATATTAAAGATTCTAAAACAATTATTCCAAGATATGGATGAAGTGAATAAATTATTGACATTGAAATATTATTTAAATAAATGGAATGATAAAGCAAAGAAATTGAAGAATAGAGATAATAAATTAAAGAAAGGATTAGATGAAATAGAAAAAAGACAACTTATTAATGATGTCAATACTATTGCTGATACTGAATTAACTAAACAAGTTCTTAATTCTATTCCTGTTGCTAGAGCCTATGATTTCTTTGATAAATTAAAAGATTTGGAGAGAAAAAGAAGAGACTTATCTAATTATAAAATTAATGTATTGAGAAGAATAATTGTTTCTATTACAAAATATTATGATGATTTGTTAAGAAATAAATTAATGCAATGGCATGATCGTGCTCATAAAATAAGAGATAATGCTGCTAAAAATAGAATAGCTAAATGGACTGAAGAAAGATTTAGGATATCCAATACAAGAAAGAATTGGAAAAAATTATATGATTTATATTATTTATATATGAAGAATCGTCCATTACATGATTTAAGACAAAGATTAATCAAATTTAAAACTATTAAAGATTTAGCTGATAAATTAAGAAATAAATTAACCAAAGATGGAAAAGATCAATTTAAAGATGGTATTGAATATATAGTTAAATTGAAATATTTAAGAAAATTATTTGAAGATATAGATGATATTAACAAATTATTAACATTGAGATACTACTTAAATAAATGGAATAATAAAGCTAAGAAATTGAAGAATAGAGATAATAAATTAAAGAAAGGAATAAATGAAATAGAAAAAAGAGAATTAATTAATGATACTAATACTATTGCTGATGCTGAATTAACTAAACAAATTCTTAATTCTATTCCTGTTGCTAGAGCTTATGATTTCTTTGATAAATTAAGAGAATTATATAATAGAAAAAATAAATCTTATGAAATAAGAAAAGATGTATTAACAAAAATAATGATATCTATTGAAAAATATAATGATGATTATTTAAGAAATAAATTAAGACAATGGCTAACAAATGCTAATAAAATAAGAGATAATGCTGCTAAAAATAGAATTGCTCAATGGATTGAAGAAAGATATAGAATATCAAATGCAAGAAAGAATTGGAGAAAAGTATCTGATTTATATGATTTGTATAAGAAAAAGACTCCTTTATATAATCTTAGAAAGAAACTTATAGAATATTTGACTCTGAAAGATTTGTCTGATAATTTAAGAAATAATTTCATTAAAACTGGTATTGATCAATTAAAAGAGGGAGTTGATTATATCAAAATGATTAAATATCTAAGAAAATTTTTCGAAGATGTTGATGATATCAATAAATTAATAACATTGAAATTCTACTTAAATAAATGGAATAATAAAGCAAAGAAATTGAAGCATAGAGATAACAAATTAAAGAAAGGAATAAATGAAATAGAAAAAAGACAGTTAATTAATGATGTTGATACCATTGCTGACGCTGAATTAACTAAGCAATTAATTCATTCAATTCCTGTAGCAAGAGCTTATGATTTCTTGAATAAATTAAGAGAATTAGAAAGAAGAAGAAGAGATTTATCTAATTATAAAATAAATATATTAAGAAGAATTGTCAATACATTAATTAGAAATGATGATGATATATTAAGAAATAAATTAAGACAATGGAATGATAAAGCAAAAAAAATAAGAGATAACGCTGATAAAAACAGAATAGCACAATGGGTTGAAGAAAGATATAGAATATCAAATGCAAGAAAGAACTGGAGAAAATTAACTGATTTATATGATTTATATATGAATAAAAAGCCAATATTTGAACTTAGAGATAGATTAGTTAAATATAAGACCTTAAATAATTTTTCGGATAGATTAAGAAATAAATTGGCTAAAGAAGGAAATGATAGATTCAAAAACGGAATCAAATATATTAATATTCTTAAAATATTAAAAAAATTATTTATAAATATAGATGAAATAAATGAATTACTTACTCTCAAATACTACTTAAATAAGTGGAATGATAAAGCAAAGAAATTAAAGAATAGAGATAATAAATTAAAGAAAGGATTGAAAGAAATAGAAAAAAGACAATTAATTAATGATACTAATACTATTGCTGATGCTGAATTAACTAAACAATTAATTCATTCAATTCCAGTGGCAAGAGCTTATGATTTCTTAGATAAATTAAGAGAATTAAAAAAGAAACTAAATGAATTATATGAAGTAAGAACAGAAACATTAAAAAATGTAACGATTATAATTGAAACTTATTATGAGAAGATTTTAAGAAGTAAAATAAAAAAATGGTCAGCAAATGCTAATAAAATAAGAGATAATGCTGCTAAAAATAGAATAGCTCAATGGATTGAAGAAAGATATAGAATATCAAATGCAAGAAAGAACTGGAAAAAATTATCTAATTTATATGATTTATATATGAGCAAAAAACCAATTTATGAATTAAGACAAAGATTAATAAAATATAAAACTTTGAAAGATCTTTCAGATAAATTAAGAAATAGATTCATTAAATCTGGAATTGATCAACTTAAAGAAGGAGCTGATTATATAACAATTATTAAATATTTAAGAAAAATCTTTGAAGATTTCGATGATGTTAACAATTCACTCACTTTGAAATATTATTTAAATAAATGGAATGATAAAACAAAGAAATTGAAAAATAGAGATAATAAATTAAAGAAAGGATTAGATGAAATAGAAAAAAGACAACTTATTAATGATGTTAATACCATTGCTGATGCTGAAATAACTAAACAATTAATTCATTCTATTCCTGTTGCAAGAGCTTATGACTTCTTGAATAAATTGAGAGAATTAGAAAAAAGAAGAAGAGATTTATCTAATTATAAAATAAATATATTAAGAAGAATAGTCAATATATTAATTAGAAATGATGATGATATATTAAGAAATAAATTAAGACAATGGAATGATAAAGCAAAAAAAATAAGAGATAATGCTGCTAAAAATAGAATAGCTCAATGGATTGAAGAAAAATATAGAATATCTAATGCAAGAAAGAACTGGAGAAAATTAACTGATTTATATAATTTATACATGAAGAATCGTCCACTCCATGATCTTAGAAATAGACTAATCAGATATAAAACATTAGATGATTTATCCAACAATTTAAAGAATCGCTTAACCAAAAGCGGAATAGATCAACTTAAAAATGGAATGAATTATATTATTATTCTTAAAACATGCAGAAAATTATTCGAAAACATAGATGATATCAATAAATTACTTACACTAAAATATTATATGAATAAATGGAACGACAAAAAAAATAAGTTGAAGAATAGAGAAAATAAATTAAAGAAAGGATTAGATGAAATTGAAAAAAGACAACTTATTAATGATGTTAATATTATCTCTGATGCCGAAATGACAAAAAGATTATTACATTCAATTCCAGTTGCAAGAGCTTATGATTTCTTAGATAAATTCAAAGATTTTGTTAATAAAAGAAATAAATTATTGACAACAAGAATTACTATTTTAACAAAAATAATAACAAAATTATCAAGATATACTGATGAAAATTTAAGAAATAAATTAAGACAATGGTTATCTAATGCTAATAAAATAAGAGATGAAGCTGCTAAAAATAGAATAGCTCAATGGATTGAAGAAAGATATAGAATATCTAATGCTAGAAAGAATTGGAGAAAATTAACTGATATCTATTATTTATATATGAAAAATCGTCCATTATCTGAACTTAGAAAGAAATTAATAAAATATATTACTTTAAAAAATGTAGCAGATAAATTAAAGAATAAATTCACTAAAACAGGAAATGATCAACTTAAAGAAGGAATAAGATATATCACTCTTCTTAAACGTCTCAGAAAATTATTAGAAGATGTAGATGATAATAATAATTATGCAATCTTGCTTCATCATTTGAGAAAATGGAATGATAAAGCCAAAAAATTGAAATCAAGAGAAGATTTGCTCAAAGACGCCTTTAATATTTTAAACATTAAAAATATAAAAGATGCGGCTAATACCATTAAAAATGCTTCTATAGTCAAAAAAGTTAATTCTGCTATTCCTGTAGCCAGAGTTTATGATTTCTTAGATAGATTACGAAATATCTACAATAAACGAAGAATGTTTGAAAAACTTGGAGACGATTTAATACAAGCAAAGGATGATTTAGATGGATTCAATAAAACTCAAATATTAAATCGCATATACAAAATATATTACTTCAAAGTAATCGATAACATGTATAGCACATTAGATAAACTCAAAAATAGATATAAGAATTTCTTCGGTGATTATTTGCTTAAATTATTACAAAATATATATTACTCCAAAAGAAAAGATCATTATACCAACATAAAACAAAAAGAAAAAGAGCCTTATATCAAACAATTAAGTTTCAAGGGAAAAACAGACCGAAAACTCAAAATCCCTCAAAATAGATCTCCTTTAACCATGATATTACCTTCCTTAACTAAATATTTAGAAAGTAAATTCTTAAATCAAAAGGGATGGGCAATGGATAATTTATTATCAAATGACAGAGCTTTGAAATTCGCTAAATTATATAAATCATTCTCAGATAAATCATTAATACAGCCTAAACGCGATTTAGTGGACTTGTTGAAAGCAGAATACGCCTACATGAATGGTCTTGGAGCTGCAAATTGCGATCTTTTCAAGTTACTCCGTCGTTATTGGGTGAGGTTAGTATGCGGAAGCATGTTAGCTCCATCTCGTATTTATAAAATCCTATACTTGATAAAGATGGTAATGATGCACAAGACTATCGCTTATCAAAGATTTATAAGAGAACTTGTCCGTAAGTGGCGCTTTAGTGCTTTTGTTCAAAGTATCTCAAGAAAAAAACTGGAATTAATGTATAAGAATTTACACGTATCATATCTTCAAATGGCCAATGAATTATTCGGAGAAAAAGGAGGAAATAAAGGCGGATCTGTTGTTAAAGAGTTTGAAAGACTTGCAAATAAAATGGGAATGTTCACCAATGAAGATTATTCAAATGTCACTGAAGAAAACTTCTGTGAAAAAATTAAGAAAACTTATGTATTCCAACCTATGCCGTTGTTATTAGAAAAGGAAGGACCGACACAATTTTTCGCGAGTGGTATTGAAATTGAAGATTCGGGAGAAAATAATGAAGATTATTACGTCGATCAAGAATTAGGAGGAGAAACTATTGGGAAATATAAACAAGAAACGAATAAATCAGGAAGCAGAAATGAAAGAAATTCTTCTAGATTGTCCAAATTTGATTAGATAATATAGTTTTCAAAATTCTAAATAATAAATAAATATTTCATTTAATAAATAAATAATAAAAATAAAGGCTTGAACTCATTTTCATTTAATTTTATTTTTTTTGTTTTTATTAATATTATTATATGGGGATTGGGGATTGGGGATTGGGGATTGGGGATTGGGGATTGGGGATTGGGCCCAATCCCCAATCCCCAATCCCCAATCCCCAAT
>Ga0256405_10007972_pt1 | contig 15491 bp, 9 predicted proteins | sample RumenRJG_02DNA_FD_189096 | JGI IMG/M metagenome (GOLD analysis project Ga0256405, IMG submission 189096) | Bovine rumen microbial communities from Lethbridge, Alberta, Canada - RJG_02 | ecosystem: Host-associated > Mammals > Digestive system > Stomach > Rumen | place: Canada: Alberta | collected... | reverse complement strand
AATACATTTCAATTGGGGCGTTTTTCTTTTGCAAAAAAATACCAACCACACGAAGTGTGCAAACAACAAAATACAAACCACACGAAGTGTGTGCGAACTAAAAGAATACTAACCCACACGAAGTGTGCGCGAAGCGTGTTGCAAAAGAAGGAAGTTTGTGGTATAGTTTTTGTATGGCAAAGACAAAACTCGTCAACTTCAGAGATATGGGCGGACTTGACACTCCGTACGGCAAAATAAAGCCCGGCAAACTCTTCCGCACGGGCGTTTTCAACCCGAAGTGCAGGGCGGATAGGGACTATATTGACAGTATGCACCTTGACTGCGTTGTGGATTTTCGCACGCCCGCCGAGGTTGAAGACAAGCCCGACAGACTGCCCGAGGGCGTTGAGCGCGTGTGGGCGATGATATTTGAAGTGGACGCGCCCGGCATATCGTCAACGTCCGCGTCCGTCAAAGACGTTTTCAAAATGGACGAAGAGGCGATCGCTTCCGCGCGCGCTTTCGTTGAAAAAACATATTCCGCTATGGCGTATTCTAAGGAGTACGACAAGGTGTTTGCGCTCATGGACGAGGGCAAGACGATCGCGTTTCATTGTACGGCGGGCAAGGACAGGACGGGAATATGCGCTATGCTCATAGAACTTGCGTTCGGCAGAACTTTCGACGAGTGCAAGGCGGAGTATCTCGCCTCAAACGACTTTAGAGCCAAAGAAAACGCAAAAGTCGCCCGCCTCCTCAAACTTTTGGGAGTAAAAAAACATGTGCGAGAGTTCGTCGACGAAGTTCTTCGCACCCACGACCACCTCTTTGAAATCGCCAAAAAGTCGATTCTCGACAAGTATGCCACGGTGGAGGACTTCCTCGCAGCCGAACATAATATTACAAAAGAGCGGGTTGCCAATTGGGTTAATACGTATATAAAAACCGAGTAGTTTGACTCAAGAATAAAATACCCCTCTTTCCCAAGGGCTTTTCTCCCCACCGCGAAACCTATTGAACACAAGTTGCTCACTTTTATGGCAAAACAAAACTGCCGTTCGCAACCTTGCTATTTTCTACACAAACAATCCGTCGCGCTTCGGGGAGACAATCGGCGCTCGCGACGAGTGCTTCCCCTGATTATGCCACTTCGCATTTTGGACGGCAAAGCCAACAGGATGTCCAAAATGCTCGTACCGTCCGTTTGCGCTCGGCACTCAAATAGACCTCGCCATTGCGAGGTCGGTTTCGTCTTCGAACGAGAAAGTAGTTTGACAGGCTCGTCTTCGAACCTATACCAACTTAAAAAACCGCACAGTTTAGATGAAGAGCGCGAAAAAGCCCGTTTGTGAAGGATGAGCGTACACTTAGTACGTGACCCCTGAGCAGACGGGCTTTGACAATGCTATTCGCTAAACTGTGCGTTTTTTATATTTTGTCGGTGTCAGACAGTTTGTCTATGTCCTCGGTCGTTTGGCGTTCGCCGATTTTCATATCTTCAAGGCTATACGTCTTGACGTCAAACGAGCCGTCTTTGAGCATAACTTTTACTCTTGCGGTTTGCTTGATGAGATCGTTGCTTTCAACCGTGCCTTCGCCGTCCGCGGTGTGGACTTTACTGCCGACTTTCGGCATCTGCTTGTAGACTTCGCTGTAGTAGTCGTTTTCATACTTCAAACAGCACATAAGTCTGCCGCATACGCCGCTGATTTTTTGCGGATTGAGCGACAGCCCTTGGATCTTCGCCATTTTGATAGACACCTTTTCAAAGTCGGGGAGGTGAGTCGTGCAGCAGCACGGTCTTCCGCACGGCGCGAGTGCTCCGCGCATCTTCGTGTCGTCACGCTCGTAGATTTGTCTGAGTTCGATACGGACTTTGAAGATTGAAGCGAGGGTGCGCACGAGTTCTCTGAAATCCACTCTGCCGTCCGCGGTGAAGTAGATGATGAGTTTTGAACGGTCGAACGTGTATTCGGCGTCCACGAGTTTCATATCCATTTTTGCGGCTGCGATCTTTTCGCGAGTGAGTCTGAGCACTTCAGCCTTGTCGTCAAGGTTTTTTTGCACTCTTTTTAGGTCTTCGGCGGTCGCCTTTCTCACGACGGGCTTGAGCGGTTGCACGATGTCGTCGTCCGCGACTTCTTTGTTGGCGATTGCAACCGTCGCAAATTCAAGACCGCGCGCAGTCTCGACGATTACGCCGTCGTTTTCTTGAAATTCAATGCCGTTCGGCGCAAAATAATATATCTTGTTGGTAGAACGGAACTTTATTCCGACAATTGTTTCCATCTATAGTTTTCCTCCAATATTTTGAAGAGCAACGCGTCTATCGTTGCCGTTGGATTGACGTTCAAAGAGAGTTTTCTTCTTGCGTCGTTGATTGCTTTGAGCACGTAGGCGAGGGCGGTGCGACTATACTTGTTCGAGAGTTGCATGACGTCGTCCGACACGTGTTTTTGAAGTATGAGAGAGGAGTCTCCCTTTGACGCGAGCAGGTCGCGGATGATGATCGACAGCACGTCAAGAAAAGCCCCTACGTCCTTTTGAGCGGTGATAGACGGCGTAAGCGCCGCCACGTTGTCGCTCCTTTCAAGATTTTTGAGAAGCGTTATTGCCGAGCGGTAGAGTTCGACGTAAGAGGGATCCCCCGCAATCTTGTACGCCTTGCCGAGTTGCCCTTCGCCGCAAGACGCCGCAAGCGAACATACCGACGGCTCTATGCCGAGAGAAAGAAGTGCGGAGTATATCGTTTGCTCGTCGAAGTTTTCGATATAAACCGTCCTCGCGCGAGATTTCACCGTGTCGAGAATGCCCGCTTCGTTGGAGACTCCGAGGAATATGGTCACGTCTTTCGGCGGCTCTTCAAACGTTTTCAAAAGTTTGTTTTGAGCCTGCGCGTTCATAAGATCGGCGCGGTGTATGAAGTAGAGTTTTTGATCGCCCATCGGCTTTACGACGACGCTCTCTAAAAAACTCGTGAGCATCTCAACCTTGATTTTGTCTTTTTGTTCGTTCAAGTGGAAGACGTCGGGGTTGTTGCCGTTCAAAACCTTTTTGCACTCGATACACTCTTTGCACGGCTCGTGCGTGTTGCAATACACCGACATGGCGACGAGCGTAAAAAACTCGTCGACCGCATAGTCGTCGGGCGACACCACCATATAGGCGTGCCCGAGCCCCTTGCCAAAATCACCTTTCAAAAGGGAATAGGCGCGCGAGTTTTTAAGAGTGTCGAAAAACAATAAATCCTTCACTTGATCGCACCTCTCCTCCGCAATGCTTCGATGATGCGCTCCGCAGTGACTTTTTTGTCAAAATCGGGTTTTATCGGCACAATTCTACCGTTTGAAGTGGCGATTTCGGCAATATAACCCTCATATACTCTGTCATGGAAGTCGGCGGATTCTTGTTCCATACGGTCCGCGTTTTTGGTGTTTCGCCATGACTCGCTCGGCTTAAGATCGATGAAAATCGTGACGTTTGGCATCACTCCGTCAATGGCGGGTTCGTTTATCTTTTTGATGAGTTCGACGCCCATACCTCTCGCGTAGCCTTGGTATGCGACGGAACTGTCGATATAGCGGTCGCAAATCACGAGTTCGCCCGCTTCGAGCGCGGGGCGAATGACCTCTCTTACGAGTTGAGCCCTGCTTGCCGCAAAGAGCATTGCCTCGGTTATGTCCGTCATTTCCGTATTGTCAGGATTGCCGATGACGTCTCTTATTTGTTCGGAGATTTTAGTGCTGCCGGGCTCTCTTATATACACGGCTGTTTGCCCCGTGCGCTCCAAATACTCTCTTACGAGTCTTACTTGCGTGGATTTGCCCACGCCTTCGCATCCTTCAAACGTAACGAACATTTCTATTCCTCTATTAAGTGGCGTTTTTGTATTGACAGTTCATTATATCACGTTTTCTTGCTTTTAACAAGAGATTATTATGATACGGCGCGCATATTTCTTTTTGAATAGTCTTGACTTTTGTCCTATTTAAGTATTAAACTAAATAATAATTAAAATTATTATAAGACGGATGGCTTTTATGGATTATAAGCAAATCGAAGAAAAATGGCAAAAAAAGTGGGAAGAAACGGGGCTCTACAAGTTCGACAAATCGAGAGTTGACAAAAAGTATTACTGCCTTGAAATGTTCTCATATCCGTCCGGCGCGAAACTCCACGCGGGACATTGGTACAACTACGGTCCTGCCGACACCTTTGCAAGATTTAAACGTATGCAAGGGTTTGAAGTGTTTCACCCGATGGGGTTTGACGCATTCGGTCTCCCTGCGGAAAACTACGCGATAAAGACGGGCATTCACCCCGAGGTCAGCACTCTCAAAAACATTGAGACGATGGAAAAGCAACTCCGCCGTATCGGTGCGACGTACGATTGGGACTATGAGATCAAAACTTGCGTTCCAGAGTATTACAAGTGGACGCAATGGATGTTCGAGCAACTCTACAAACACGGCTTGGCGTACAGAAAAGAAGCGCCAGTCAATTGGTGTCCGTCCTGCAACACGGTGCTTGCCAACGAGCAGGCGCAAGGCGGTGTGTGCGAGAGATGCGGAAGTATAGTCACCAAGAAAAATCTCAATCAATGGTTTTTCAAGATTACGGAGTATGCCGACGAGCTTCTCGACGGCATAGACAAACTCGACTGGCCGGAAAAGACGAAACTCATGCAAAAGAACTGGATCGGCAGAAGTTTCGGCGGAGAAATCGTGTTTGACGTCAAAGGCTCGGACGAAAAAATCCGCGTGTTTACCACTCGTGCGGACACGGTGTTCGGCGTGACTTACGTCGTGCTTGCGCCTGAAAATCCGCTCGTGGACAAATTCGTGACGAACGAGCAAAGGGCGGCGGTTGAAGCCTACAAAGAAAAGGCGGCTCAAACGACTGAAATCGACCGTATGTCCTCAACTCGCGAGAAGACGGGCGTGCCTACGGGCGCGTATGCAATCAATCCCGTCAACGGCAGAGAAGTCCCGATTCTTGTGGCGGATTACGTCATCGCTTCTTACGGAACGGGCGCGGTTATGGGCGTAGCGGCGCACGACGAGCGCGATTTCGTCTTTGCAAAGAAACTCGGACTTCCAATCGAAAGAGTTATAAAATCCGCGGACGGCTCGCCTGACGAACTTCCATACACGGAGTACGGCGTGCTTGTAAACAGCGGAGAGTTTGACGGACTTAAGAGCGAGGACGCAAAGAAGGCAATCCTCAAAAAACTCGAAAGCGTGGGCAAAGGCTGTCTCAAGACGAATTATCGCTTGAGAGACTGGCTCGTCAGCCGTCAAAGATATTGGGGCGCGCCGATTCCCGTCATACATTGTGAAAATTGCGGCGACGTCCTCGTGCCCGAAAAGGACTTGCCTGTAAGACTTCCTATGGGCGTCAACTTTACGCCTGACGGAGAGTCGCCTCTTAAGAAGTGCGACGAGTTTATGCATACGACTTGCCCGAAGTGTGGACGTCCCGCACTCCGCGACGCAGACACGCTCGACACCTTCGTTTGCTCAAGTTGGTATTTCTTGAGATACCCCGACAACAAGAACGACGAAAAACCGTTTGATAGCGAGTGGATCAACAAGATCCTTCCCGTTGACAAATACGTGGGCGGTGCGGAACACGCTTGTATGCACTTGCTCTACGCGCGTTTCTTTACGAAAGCGCTTAGAGATATGGGCTATCTCAACTTTGACGAGCCGTTCCTCTCACTCGTGCATCAAGGCACGATTTTAGGGCCTGACGGCAACAAGATGTCAAAGTCAAAGGGCAACGTCGTGTCTCCTGACGACAGCATCGCAAAGTACGGTGCGGACATCTTCCGCGTGTATCTTATGTTCGGGTTCAACTATGTTGAAGGCGGTCCGTGGAACGACAACGGTCTTGACTCCGTCGGGCGATTCTTCGACAGAATCGAGCGTATCGTCAAAAAGTGCTATGAGGTGAACTTTGCCAAAACTCCGCTCGGCAAGGCGGAGAAAGAGCTAAACCGCGTGCGCCACAACACGATAAAGTGTGTGACGACGGACCTCGGCAACTTCTCCTTCAATACGGCGATCGCAAGACTTATGGAATTCGTCAACGCAATCTACGCATACGAAAGTGCGGTTGAACAAAAGAACGTGTTTTATAAGGAATGCGCAAGAGACCTCGTGCTTCTCATCGCGCCGTTTGCGCCGCATTTTGCCGAAGAACTTTGGGAGATGCTCGGCGAGAAGTATTCCGTTTTCAATCAATCATATCCCGTCTTTGACGAAAAGGCTATGGTGCTTGACGAGGTTGAACTTGCCGTCCAAATCAACTCAAAGATGAGAGGCAAGGTCGTCGTCCCGACGGGCGCGTCAAGAGAGGAGATTGAAAAGGCGGCGGTTGAAGCGGTCAAAGAACAACTTGCAGGCGCAACGCCGAAGAAAGTCATTGTTGTTCCTGGGCGCTTGGTCAATATAATAGCGTGACAAAACAATAATTTTACAACAAAAAATATTGATTATTATTCACAACTGCGCATATCGGATGAGATGCAAGGAAGGGTGCTTTTTGCGAAAGCCAAGTGTACTTGGCGTACACGGTGCTTGAGAACAAAGCGCGCTGACAAAGCAGGTCGCCGATATGCACAGTTGTGTAGGAGTATAATATGTTAGACATCATAAGAATCAGAACAAACACGCAAGAGGTAGTCGACGCTCTTGCAAAGAAAGGCTATAAAGCCGATTTCACCGAAGTCCTCGCGTGGGACGACGAGAGAAAAGCCACGATCACCGCAGTTGAACAACTCAAGGCGCAAAAGAACAAAGTTTCCGCGCAAATCCCTATGCTCAAAAAGGCAGGCGAGGACGTTCAACCTATCTTTGACGAGATGAAGAAAATCGGTGAAGAGATCGCAAAGAGCGACGCACGAATCGCGGAACTCGTTGAGAATATAGCGAACGCCCTCGCAGGCGTTCCGAATATCCCGGACGACGACCTTCTCCCGGGCGAAAAGGAGAATAACCAGGTCATCAAAATCGTCGGCGAGCAACCAAAGTTTGACTTTCCGCTCAAAAATCACGTCGACATCTGCACGAGCCTCGGTCTCATCGACTACGAGCGCGGCGTAAAACTCTCCGGCAACGGCTTTTGGATTTATAGAGGCGCAGGCGCAAGACTCGAATGGGCACTCCTCAACTACTTCGTTGAAGAACACTTGAAAGACGGATACGAGTTCATCCTTCCGCCGTATCAACTTGGCTACAACTGCGGCTACGGCGCAGGACAATTCCCGAAATTCAGCGACGAAGTGTATTGGCTCGACTGCGATGAGGACAGAAAGCGCAATCGCTTTATGCTCCCAACCGCAGAGACCGCGCTTGTCAATATGTACGCAGGCGAGATCATCGACGAGGCAAAACTTCCGATGAAGTTCTTTGCATACTCTCCTTGCTTCAGAAAGGAAGCGGGCTCGGCAAGAGCGGAAGAGAGAGGTATGATAAGGGGTCACCAATTCAACAAGATCGAAATGGTGCAATACGCGCATCCCGAACACAGTATGGAAGCGTTCAACGAACTCGTTGACAAGGCGGCAAGACTCGTCGAAGGCTTGGGACTCCACTTCAGAGTCAGCAAACTCGCGGCAGGCGATTGTTCCGCGTCTATGGCAAGAACGTACGACGTCGAACTTTGGATTCCGTCTATGGGCATCTACAAAGAATGCTCTTCCGTTTCAAACGCAAACGACTATCAAGCGCGTCGCAACAACACGAGATACAGAGACTCAAAGACAGGCAAACCGCAATACGTCCACACGCTCAATGGTTCGGGACTTGCGACGTCACGCCTTATTCCCGCAATCGTCGAGCAATTCCAAAACGCAGACGGCAGCGTGACAATCCCGGAGGTTCTCAGAAAATATCTTGGTGGGGCGAGCAAGATTACAAAGGGTGGTTTGGAATAAAACATCCAAAAACAATAAACGCATAAATAACGCAAACCGAGAGTTTATTATATCAAAATCGACACTTAAACATTGGTTTTTGCACAAATAGGGGGAAATAATATGCGCGAAGAATTAAGAAAATACGGCGAAGAAGCATACGAAATCGTAAAGCACGCCGCAAACGAAATCGGACCGAGGCTCCCGGGTAGCGACGGAGAAAAGAAACTCCACGACTACATGGCGACGCGCCTTGACGAGATTGGCGTAAAACCGAAGACGGAGAAGTTCGTCTTTGCTCCTTATTCGTCAATCGGCGGATTGCCGTATGCAGGATGGGGCGGAATTATCGGTGCGCTACTCCTTGTGGTCATGAGCGTGCTGACTACTATCTCGGTGTACGGCGGACTTGCGGTCAGCTTCTTCGCGTTTTTGTATATGGTGGGACTTTGGACGTGGCTCATCGTCAGCGTGTTCAAATATCACACCTGCTTTGACTGGTGTTTTAAGCACGCGATGTCCCACAACACTTACGGCGAACTTTTGCCTGAAAGCGGAGAGTACGATTATACGATTTTCGTCTCCGGGCATACGGACACGAGCTGGACTTTAAAACTCTCCGCTTCACAAGGCAAGGCAGGGTTTAAGAGTGTGGTCGCGCGCCTTGCGATCGGCGCGATGTCCGTTGGCATAGTCACCCTGCTTGCGCTCGTCAACTTCCTCATTATGTGCATCTACGTCGGTGCGCTTGAGGCGGCAAACAACGCGGATCTCATCCTGGGAGTTGCCGAAGCGACGCGCGTGATGTTTTACGTCAACGTTTTTACCTCTCCTCTTTGGATCGTCGGCTCATTCTTTCTCACGATGTACAACGAAAAGACCGAAAAGATTGCCTCACCCGGCGCAATGGACAACGCAACGGGCATAGCAATCTCTTATGAAGTCCTCAAATATTTCAAGGAAAACCCGGACAAAATGCCGCCGCGTTGTCGTATCGTTGATATGAACTGCGGTGCGGAAGAGTCCGGTCTCCGCGGTTCGCTCGCTTTCGTGAGAGCGCACAAGGACGATGGTATGCTAAATCGCGCCTATCACATCAACGTGGACTCGATCGCAGACAAGGACTTCTTTGAAGTCATCAACGGCGACGCTTGGCTCTGCCCGCATTTTGACAAAGACCTTGAAACGATGTTTATGGACGCAATGAAAGAAGCGGGCATAGAAAACCCGGGCAAGATGAACAATCCTGTTGGCGGTTGTGACTCTACGCCGTTTCAAAAGAGCGGTGTGAAGTCCATAACCTTTGCGGCGCAAAACCCGGTTATGACCGATTATTATCACACCTATATGGACGTTCCCGAGCGCTTTGACGCGGACACGGTCGGCTTGGGATTTGATGTGGTGCTTCGCGTTATCGACAAAATCGCCGAGCGGGAAAACCACACAGTTTAGCGACCTGCGTTGTCAGCACGCTTTGCTCTCAAGCACCGTGTACGTCTATGTACACTTGGCTTTCGCTCAAAGCGTCCTTCCTAGCATCTCATCTAAACTGAGCGGTTTTCATAGGTTGTATGGGAGAACAAATCCGCACATCTCGGCGAATAACTTTGTCAAAGCCTACACTTATGAGAAAGTAAGATGAAAAAGCGAGCGGGCGCTCGCTTTTTTTATATCGTAAATCAAATGTTAATATGTCGTACAAAATACAAATCACACGAAGTGTGTTAGATTGTGTTGTCGATGTCGGCAAGCGGAAGGGAGATGTCGAACTGCGTGGCATAGCCGTCGCGCGGGGATTCGGAGAGGATGATCGAGCCGCCCATAGAAGTGATAATCTTGTTGCAAACGGCGAGTCCAAGACCGGAGCCTTGCTTGTTGCGGGATTTTTCGCCGACGACGAAAGGCTCGAAGATGTCTTTGCGTGCGTCTTTCGGAATGCCGCCGCCGTTGTCTGCAAACTCGATTTTGACGGTTTCCGCTTGCTTTTGCACGGAAATGAAGAGGGTAGACCCGACGGGGGTATATTTGAAGAAGTTGGACACGAGGTTGTCTATGACTCGCGTCATCATCGGAGAGTCAACCATAGCGAAGAGTTGTTCTTCGGTGATGTCGGTCTCGAGGTTGTAGCCGCGAATAGAAAACTCCCCGTAAATTTCCGCGATATGCGAACGCACGAGTTCCGCCACGTCGACGCGCTGTTTGTCGAATGCGAAGTCGGGGTGGTCGAGTTTTGAGAACTCATAGAAAGAATTGATGAGTTCGCCCATGTGTTCGGCTTTTTGGACGATTAAGTCGAGGTATTTTTGCTTGTCGGCATCCGCGACAACTCCGTCGCGAATAGCCTTTGAGAAGCCTTGAATGATGGTGATAGGCGTTTTTAAGTCGTGCGAAAGACCCGCGAGCATAGAGAGGCGGTTCTTTTCTATCTCCTGTTTTTCCTTTTCGGAGGCGTTTAAGAGGGTGACCATTTCGTTGAAACTGTCGGCGAGTTGTTCAAACTCGATAGGACCTTTATATTCTATGTGTTCTCTGTCGTCCTCTTTTGCGAATCTGCGCATAGCGAGTGATATGGCGATAAGCGGGCGCTGGACGTTTCTGTTGATGTATTGAATGTAGAGCGCCATAATGAAGCCGTAGATGATGACGGCGATTGCAATCGTTATGCCGATGATATACTCAAATTGAAAGTTGACCTTGTCGTTGGTGTCGAGAAAGACGATATAAGATGGCGAGCCGTCGTTTGCGACGAAGAAATACTTTGCAAAGACCTCGTGTTGATGTTCGGACTGATAGGACAAAATGGCGTATTCGTTTTTTGAAAAACCGCTTGTGCCGTAGCCTATATCGCCCGTGATAACCTTGAAGTCGTTGTCGAGAATCATATAAGAATTGTGGGTTTTGCCGCCTTCTTCAAAACTTCTCGTGACGACGTAGGTGACCTCTCCATTGTCGTCTTTTAAGGCTTGAGTGGTGATAGTTTCGTTTGAGCCGTAGCGTTTGATGAGCGCGAGTTCGCTTGCCGTGTAGTTGTGAGGAGAGGCGTTTGAAGAATAAAGGCTCGTGCCGTCCGCTTTTACGACCTCAAACCAGCCGTCCACGCCGAAAATGCTGACGGTCGGGACTTTTTGATAGTCGCCCGTGCGGAAATATTCCACGTAGTCGGGGAGAACGGCGGTGGAGAGGTTGATTTGCTCATATCTGCTCAGCCAGTTGGCGAGGAAAAAGATGATTATGATTGCAAGAAACGTGATCAGCGTAAAGGAAACATAACTGCGAATGAGCAAACCTCTAAAACTCGGTTTGCTTTCGAGCCGCAAGAGTTTGCGCTGTTTTCGTTTGCTCAAACTCTTGGATTTCTTTTGCGGACGGTTGTCGTCCACGCTTTGCACGTCGATGAACTTCATTTTTTGATTTTAATCAAAGGTTTTCGATTTTATAACCGAGACCGCGCACGGTTTTGATATATTTCGGCGATTTCGGGTCGTCCTCGATTTTGTCGCGGAGGTTGGAGATGTGCACCATCATAGTGTTGTCGTCCGAGGCGAGATATTCGCCGTTGACTTCCTCGTAAATTTGCATCTTGGTGAAGACGCGCCCCGGGGATTTCATAAGCATTATGAGGATTTTATACTCGGTTGCGGTGAGAGGTATGAGTTCGCCTCTCTTGGATAAGGTGAGAAGGTGGGTGTCAAGCACGAGGTCGCCGACGGTGATTTTGCCGTCGTCCTGCGTGGACGGTTGTGCCGTGAGTGAGTAGGCACGGCGCAAGTTCGCGTTGATGCGCGCGACGAGTTCAAGCGGATTGAACGGCTTGACGAGATAGTCGTCCGCGCCCATGTTCAGCCCCATAATCTTGTTGCTGTCCATTTGGGCGGCGGAAAGTATGATGATCGGGATAGAACTCGTCTCCCTTATCTTCTTGGTGAGTTCATAGCCATTCATCCTCGGCATCATGATGTCGACGAGCGCAAGGTCAACGGGGTGGCTCTCAAAGATTTCAACAGCCTCGACTCCGTCCTTTGCGTGAAGGAGCGTAAAGCCTTCCTTTTCAAGATAAAGGCGTATGAGACGCACGATATCTTCATCGTCTTCGGCAATAAGAATTGTGTGTTGCATAAAGCACCTCTCATTTCAATATATCAAATTATATCACACAAAACAGCGTTTAACAATACATTTTTGCAATATGCACGCTTGACGCGCGCATGCGATGTGGACGAGCAATCGACGCGACATTTTTTTTGCACGAATGCGATATGTCCTGTTTTGGGTACGGTGGATATTGTACAATACAGTCACAAAAGTGAACGTTCACGAAAAACAAATTAAACAATAGGAGAAAATATTATGAGTATGATGAAAAAGTACGACGTTGGAGGGGCGTCTTTAGACCTTCCGTATCAAAATCTTGTCTATAGCAAACATATTGTTGGATTCAAGTATCGCATGCAAGAAATCAATCTTGATCTCGTTTACAACAGTGGTTTGGGAGATTTGTTTGATTTTAGGGCAGGTGTAAAATTAAACTTGCAGAAGAAGATATTGTTTTCAGGGATAAATCCGGTCGGTTTAATCGATAGTAATGGAACAGTAATATCATTGTTTGCCGCCAATAACAATATAGGAATTTTGTCAGATGGTAGCGGTCGCGTGTTAAGACGCATTTATGAAGCAACCGACATATTCGAAATTGAAGATCTTGCGGGGAATCGCGAAACATATGACGTAAACGGAAACATTTCGAAAGTGTATGACAAATATTCTTCTACGGCACTTTTGACATACAACTATACAGATGGGCATTTGGAATCTATTGTTTGTAGAGGCGGAAGACAAATTCAATTTGTACACGATGAACTCGGAAACCAAATTAAAAGCATCAAATTTGTCGCAAACGATACAACGGTTTGTACGTCGACGATTACTTATGGCTCCGGCATGAAAGTCAATCATTATTTGGGGGCAAGACTTGTTTTTTCATTTGCCAACGGGAATTTAACGGTAAAAGCGCAAAATTCGTCTAACGCCACAATCGAACAACTGAAAGCAATGCACTCCGACAATGTATGGACAATAACCAAACAAGTTGGCGATACGATCAAATCAGAAGATACATATACTACGCTATTGGCAGATTCTAACAGAATCAAAATTGTTGATATCGCAAATATGCAAGGCGTTAGGAGACGCATAGAATATGAAAACAATGACACCGCCTATTCATATGAAATTTTGAGCAGCAGTACAGAAGGTGAAGACGCTTCGTTTGCATTTCAAAACAATAAAAAATACGCGGGTGAAGTTGCTGTTTCCGCAAACGGCAAATGTCGTGGTACGATAGGCATATCTCAAACTCAAAACGGGTTGACAAAAACTTTGCCGAGCGGAGAAACGCGATGGCTTGTAAACTATCAACTTTATGCGGGCAAGCATTACGTGATATCGGGGTGGATAAAACCGACGAGCACATTTAATGCAGAATACGTGCAAATGTGTTTGGGCGTTGGGGAAACGCTCGACTGCAAATATATCGCGGATTCGCCAATAGGACATTGGCGATTTGTGTTGATAGATTTTTGTCCGCAGAATGATATTGCGAGTTCTTATGTGCGCATTAGCAATACGGATTCACAGGTCAAGACGTATGATTTTAGAATTTTTGAAGGAGACAGTTTTTTTGGCACGATAGAAGATATGTTGGTTATAGGCGCAGAAGAATATCCAATAGCCAACATTGAAAAATGGAAATATACTCAAAACGGCACTTCCGTGGAGGTTTCATACGCTCAAAACAAATTGCAACTAAACGATTTTGTCGCATATTTGCTTAATCAAAGGAGGTCAACGAACGCAAACGAAATATATACAAAAGACATGACCGAAGTGATAGCGGGGGCTACGGCTTTGCAAATCAAAATGAAGAATTCTAATTCATATACAACGCTGTCAACAAGTACACGTTGTTTGCATCGCACGACGCTTGGCACAAAAACCATCGACACGACATATATTTTCAATACGCCTTCTATAACGATGATTGAAAGCACTATTACAACCGTAGGGGCAAATTCTTCGACCAATCAAAACTGGTATAACGCAAAGTTGGATATTATCAAAAACGTCAAAGACGGCATTACGTCTATAATTGCAAAAAATGCCGACGGACTGCAAACTTCAAGAACGCTTACGTCGGGGAGCCTGCAAAAATATGTTTCATACTCGTATAGTGACTCTTATTCTGTTGGCGAAACCGTTTATGGCTTTACCGAGACATATACCGATGAAAACGGTGAAGTTACAAAATATTGCACAGACGCAACGTGGGGTGATTTGGCTAGGGTAGAATTGCCAAACGGCACAGTGAAAAACATTGGGTATTCGAATAAGCATGAGAGCGTTTTGAGCGTCGGGTTTTCAAGCGGTGACACAACGATTTTGAATGAGATGACTTATAGTGACGGATATCTTGCAAGTGCCGCACAAGGGGGAATATCTTATTCGTTTGCAAATGAAAACGGCGATTTGAATATGATTTCCAAACAGAATACCACGATTGAAACACTTGGATATGCGAACAACTATAGAACAAGAACGTCAACGTTTCCAACAACTTCAAGTTCGTCCTATACAAAAACAGAAAATTGTGATGAATATGGCTTTTTGACAAATCAACAAGAGAATTCAACAAACTGTATAGTCAATACGTATAAAGTGGATTCGTATATCAATGCGGATGACGAAATTGTCAACACGACCGACAAAAAACTTGCCAACTCATTGCTTTCAACGTCAACGGATAACATTGTCAATGAAAGAACGGAATACGGTTATGAAAACAATTTATTGACAAAGGCAATCGTGCGCAATGCGAGCAATGCTTCAAAACTGCGCAAAGAGGAATATCAATATGATTCTCAACGTAGATTGACAAGTTCCGTTTGCACGTTTGACGAGGCAAATTCAAGGTCCGTCGCGCAAAACATAGGCTATTTGCAAGAAAGCGGTGTTTTGAATGAAGAAGGTATTGTGGGAACAATCTCAAATGCAGTCGACGAAAACAACATTTTGTCTACCGCTTATACATATGACGGATTTAAGCGAATGGCAAGCAAGATCGCCACGTTGGACGGCAATACATATAAGCAAAGTTATGCGTATATGTCAAATGGAAGTTATACAACCGACAGGGTCAAGCGCGTCAAATATTACAATGGATCCAATATGCATTACAACGTACTTTTGACATATACTTTGGGCGGGTTTATCGAGAGCGAAACCGACAACTTGAATACCGCCAATGACAAATCTTATGAATATGATGGATTTGGCAGATTGACGAGAGAGAACAACAAACGCCTAAACAAGACTTTTGTGTATGCTTATGACGAACGAGGAAATATTACAAGCAAAACGACGTATGCATATACGACGGGCGCTCTTGGCACACCAACTTCAACAAACACCTATTCATACAACACGACGTACAAAGACAGGCTTACGTCTTTCAATGGAAGTTCGATTGCATACAATCAACAAGGCTGCCCAACCACATATCTTGGCAAAACTCTTACGTGGGCTTACGGAAGATTGA
>Ga0256405_10007971_pt1 | contig 15495 bp, 9 predicted proteins | sample RumenRJG_02DNA_FD_189096 | JGI IMG/M metagenome (GOLD analysis project Ga0256405, IMG submission 189096) | Bovine rumen microbial communities from Lethbridge, Alberta, Canada - RJG_02 | ecosystem: Host-associated > Mammals > Digestive system > Stomach > Rumen | place: Canada: Alberta | collected... | reverse complement strand
CCCCGTCCAGTAGGAGGAAGATGCTGTCGTAGTTATCGAACTCAGCTGACTCCAGCCTTTGCCTGCTGATGGACAGACCGACCATTCCGAGAAAGACGCCGCGGACCCCGATGTCCTTCGCAAGCAGGCGGATGGGGTATTCCAGATCGGTATCGGGCGCGAGAGAATAGCGGAGCCGGACCGCCTGGCGCGCATCGAAGCGGTGAAATTCCACCGTGCCCTGAGGACCGGTCGTGGCTTTTTCGATCTGGGCAAGCCGCGTCTGCAGTTTGCGCCGGATCAGATCCAGATCCCGCTGCCGTTGATTCACTTCCTCCAGTTGGGCGCGCATCATGTCCTGCATGGCGCCGGTGTCCCGGCCCCGCAGGAACGAGCGGATATCGTCCAGAGACATGCCCAGGTCGCGCAGATAGCGGATCGTATTGAGAGGCTCGAACTGTGCAGTGCTGTAATAGCGGTAGCCGGACGACGGGTCAGTGAATTCCGGCTTCACCAGATCGATCTGATCGTAATAGCGCAGCGTCCGGATGTTCAGATCGAACAGCTCCGCGATCTCTCCGATTTTGAAATACTGTTTCATGTGTTGTTTACTCCTTTAAGCTCACAGACGGTCCGGGAAAAAAGATCATTGATACAGGACTCGATTTGCGGGAGGTGCTCGCCCGCATCAAACCGGATGTCAGGGGAAACGCTTTTGTTGTACACCCTGTACAGGATCCGGTGTTGGTGGGGCGTGTGGCCGTATCTCTTCCGGAATTCCCGGTAAAAGAATTTCGGATCGGAGAAACCGACCCGGTAACCGACGTCGGGCACGGACATCTCCGGATGGCAGAGCAGCAGGTGTTCCGAGTGATAGACCCGCAGTTCCTGCAGGAAATTACGGAAAGTCTTCAGCGACGACTCTTTGAAGAACCGGGAAAGGTAAGTGTAGCTCATATGCTCTCTGTCGCAGATGCCCCGCATGGTGATCTTTTCATCATAGTGCTCCAGCATGTACGCCATGATTCGTTCGAATCGGTCTTTCATTTCGCCGGGAACGTCTCCACCATTGATATTGATGTGATCGAAGTACTGGAAATGCTGGCGCATGATCTGTAGAAGTTCCTTTGTCATAGCGATATTCTCTTGCTCCCTGCGGCTGTGGAGCCGGTTGGAGAGGATGGCGAGAAGCAGGCTGCGTATCCGGTGGATCTGAGGAGCCTGCAGCCGGGAGGCGGTGTCGCTGCTGCAGATGTAGTAGAGAAACTGGTAGCCTTCACCGGCAAACATCGGGTGGCGCAGATCGATATGAAAGGACGCGGCCAGACCGGGAAGCGCGCCGCTCGGGCCTGCCGGTTCGTTCGAGCCTGTCGGGGCAACCGGGCCTGTCGGTCCGCCGGCGGTTTTCGAAGCGATCGTGTGGATGTCATAGGTATCGGCCTGCAGAATATCCCCGGGAAGCAGAGTGTGCTTCTCATGCATGTTCCGCACCTGGAGCCGGCCGGAAAGACACAGGATAAATTCAAACACATCCCTGTGATAATGGGGCATCTGGCAGCTTCCGTGGAACACGGTCACAGACAGGGGAGAGTCTTTCGGAAAATCTGGTTGGATCTCTTTGGCCAGCATTTGCATCTCCTGAAAAATAGTTGATATTTAGCGTAAATATATCATATTACAATAAAAATGTCTATTTTTTTGAAACAGGAGGGGCAATATAATGGAATCAGGATAATAGATTGAAGAGCACAGGAGGTGCACCATGATCACAGATAAGAAAAGCCCTTACCGCCTGGTAACGGAAGAAGAACTGGCCAGACTCAATGAGAGAGAAACCAAGACTTTTATGGAACGGACTCCGAAGAGCAGAGAGGCATTCGAGAAGGCCCATGAGAATCTGCTGGATGGAGTTCCGATGCCCTGGATGGCAGACTGGGGGACAGATCATCCGATCTTCCTGGAGAAAGCTAAAGACCAGAAGTGCTGGGATATCGACGGCAATGAGTATATCGACTTCTGCCTGGGAGATACGGGAGCCATGTTCGGACATTCTCCTGACGCTACAGCGAAGACCATCGCAGAGAAAGGGCAGTGCGGGATCACGACCATGATGCCGACGCTGGATGCGCTCGAGATCGGAAAAGAACTGAGCAAGCGATTCGGCCTTCCAACCTGGCAGGTGGCGATGACCGCTACCGAAGCCAACCGTTACGTCATCCGCAACGCCAGGACCCTGACCGGCAGACCGAAGATCCTGGTCATGCAGGAATGCTATCACGGCAGCCTGGACGAGACCCTGCCCCACATCGGAGAAGACGGCAGGCTGTGCCTCAGATCCCAGTTCGACTCAAACCCCGGGCTGCCGAAGGATCAGCTGACGAGAGTCGTGGAATTCAACGACCTGGTGGCGATGGAACAGGAACTGGCCTATGAAGATGTGGCGGCTGTGCTGCTGGAGCCGGTCATGACCAACTGCGGTATGGTGCTGCCGGATGAAGGATATCTGGACGGCGTCCGGGCTCTTTGCGACAAGTATGGCTCCTATATGATCATCGACGAGACTCATACTTTCTCGGAAGGTTACGGCGGATATACCAGGGCTCATGGGCTGAAGCCGGACTTTGTGACAATGGGCAAATCCCTGGCCGGCGGTGTACCGATCGCGGTCTATGGATTCACAAAAGAGATCACCGACAAGATCGGCGAGATGTATGGCAACGGTGGCGTTTCCGATCCGATGGGCATCGGCGGAACCCTGGCGGCCAACCAGTTCGCTATCGCCTGTATGCGGACCCAGCTGGCGGAAGTCGCGACCGAAGAGGCTTTTGCAAAGATGCTGGCAGGACTGGATCGTCTGGCCAATGGCCTGGAAGCTGTACTGAAGAAGCACGATGTTCCCTGGAGCCTGACCCGGTCCGGCGCCCGCTGCGAACTGCAGTTCATGCCCACCTCACCGAAGAACGGGACCCACGCTAAGGATCACTTCGACTGGGATCTTATGTATTACACACATCTGTTCCTGCACAACCGGGGGATCGTCATTACTCCGTTCCACAACATGATGCTCGTATCCCCGGTCACCACCGATGAAGATATCGACCGGCTGATCGCCGCCTGGGATGACTGCATCGCAGAACTGGCCGAAGTCGGTACTTATAACAGATAATCTCAGAAGACCTAAAAAAATGTAAAAATTATGAAACCGCCGGTAATCAAAGGGATGAATATCGGCGGTTTTTGCGGTATAATTATATGATAGCTAGAACATTATCTGACAGGAAACGGAAAGGGGCATGACCACATGATAAGCGTCTACTTTTTCGATGACCCGCAGTACTGGATCGTCCCATGGATCATCCAGACGATCGCCTATTTTATGCTGCTCAAAAAGATGCAGCTGAAGAGATGGACGGCAATCATTCCGTTCCTCGCGGAGCGGCAGTTCAGCACGAAGCTCTTCCGCAGGATGCGGATATTTTACCGTCCGTTCTTCATTGCAGCGGTTTTCGCTCTGGCCGGCTGGTATCTGGGCCCGTCGGTGGATATGGGAAAGACGTTCATGTGGGTCGCCTACGTCATATACGGGATCTTCCTGATCCGGCTCTACTGGCGGCTCGGCAAAGCCATGGGCAAAGGGAAGATCTTCCGGATCCTGACGATCCTGTTCCCCGGCCTCTTCCTGCTGATCCTGGGATTCGGCAGATCGCAGTACCAGCCTTTGCAGATGAAACCGCTGAAGCAGCACAGCAAAGCGGGAACGGTCATCCGCAAGGTCGGCCTGTTCGCGATCTCCGCAGTCGAGATCATCGTGATCGTCTGCGGAGTGGGTTTCCTCACAGTCAGAGAGACTCCGCCGGTCCCGCTGGTCTACAGCCTTTTGAATGATATACATGAGCAAACGAAACACATCGAGGCGACCGGGGAGACGATCAGTCGGGAAGAATCGATGGGAAAGGCCGCGTCGCAGATCGAAAGCATGCCTGCCAGCAGAGAGTATCTGTTCCCGGATCACAGCAAGGATCAGAATGTCGTGGTCATGACCTATATCGTCGGCTCTAATCTGGAAAATAAGTTAGGACTTGCCTCAGCCAATATCCGGCAGATGGTAGACGCCACGAAGAAAGGCGACGGTCTCACCTTTGTCGTGGAGGCCGGGGGCTCAGGCAGATGGTTTACCAAGGGCGTCAAGAATGAGAGTTATGGCCGTTACGAAGTGAAAAACGGTGATCTCAAAAAGATAAAGGATCTGCCGGCGGACACCTGTATGTCGGAACCTGGGACCCTGGAGGACTTCATCCGCTGGGCGAAAAAGACCTATCCGGCGGACCGGTATATGCTGGTGCTTTGGGATCACGGCGGCGGTGTCCCCTACGGATACGGGCATGATGATCTGAACGAACGGAAGGTCAAAGAAGGAGAGATGCCGATCATCATGACTTCGGAAGTGGTCGATGCTGTCAGGAACGCCGGCGTCAAATTTGATGTGATCGGATTCGACGCGTGCCTGATGCAGGACATCGAGATCGAGACTGCCCTGGAGCCGTACGCGGATTACCTCCTGGGATCAGAAGAGACCGAGGGAGGCTGCGGCTGGTTCTATACAGCGGGATTCGGTGCGCTGGCACAGGATCCGGGCCTTGCCAGCGAAGAGTTCGGCCGGCAGATGGTCGCAAGCTATGACCCGTACAACCGGGCGACAGACTCCGAGAAGAACCCATCTCCGAAGATGACCCTGTCATTTGTGGATCTGCCGCGGGCAGCAGCTGCCTATGAGAAACTGGCAGCGCTCCTGAAAGATGCCGGAGAGGAGATCAAAGACGACACGGGAAGCTACGCCAGCTTTGCCGGAGCGGCTTCCGCAGCGTATACATTCGAGGATAACCTTCAGATCGATCTGATCGACTTTATCAGGATCCTGGACAAAATGGATTATGACGAGAAGATCGGAACGCATCAGCAAAAGCTGGATCTGTACCGGGCGCTGCAGGCCTGTGTCCTGTACCGCAACGGAGATGCGGCGAAGGGGATCAACGGCATATCGATGGCTTTCCCGTATAAGTCGATCGAACATTATTCCGATACCAGCAGCCAGTTCAACAAGCTCTCTATGAAGACCGAAAAGAAGACTTTTGATGAGATCTTCAGCATCATCGCGGCTCAGAAGCTAAAGGACCAGAAAGAAAAAGAAAAGGAATTCGAAGAGAGCCCCAGTCTGCAGGGACTGCTGGCGAGCTTCGATCAGAAAGACTATACCGAAGAACCGTGGTATGTCAAAGGATTTGAGGATTACGATCAGACCGCAGCCCTTGTTGACATCCCGCTGAAGGAAGCCGATGACGGATACAGCATCCAGATGCCGGAGAAATTCTGGAAGATCATCGCGGATTGCCAGACCGCTGTTTATCAGAAGACCCCGGATGACGCCGGCGGCGCAGCTGAACGGTATCTGGGATCCGACTACATCGGAAGTGAGGATGAGAGCGGACATCCGCTGATCACTATGGATGAAAACTGGGTACACGTGGGAGGCCAGATGGTCTGCTACGAAGCGGAACCGGTCAGGGAGACCGATGAAGGCGATGTATATACAGGAAAGGTTCGGGCACGGCTGAATGACATGATGGATATCACCCTGCATATCGAATGGGATCCGTCAGATGAAAAGGCGGATACGCCGGAGACAGGCCATGTGACCGGATACGAATATGATTACGGCGAAGGGCTGGAGAATTTCCTGGATCAGTACTTCGAAGACAAGAAAAATATGCGGAATCTGAAGGCCGGTGACAGGATCCAGTTCATGTTCGACTACTACGATAAAGAGGGCAAACTGATCAGGACTGAACCGGCGGGGGGCAAGATCCGCGTCACAAAACAGGAGCGCATCAAAGTCACCGACGAGCCGATCGGTTCCGGTGAGATCGTCTTTAACGGCGTTCTGACGGACGTTTACCAGAGAGTGATGACCACCGAGCAGATCGAGATGTCGCTCGAGTAAGAAGGAGACAGATCATTTGTGGACAAAGATCAGGTAAAACTGCGAAAATATGAACATATCCTGGCAGTCAGCGGAGTAGGAGTGATCGCCTTTGGACTGTGGAGCATCGTCAAGGCGAGCGTCTATGTGATCCTGAGTCCGGTCAGTGAGTTCAGTGAACTGATTCCCAGAGAGGAACTGGAGCAGCTGGAAGAGATCGGTGTAGGTGAGCGGACGACGGATATAACGATCATCGTGATGCTTATGTTCGCTCTGACATTAGATGTGCTGGTGCGCATCTATGTCGGCCGCTGCGCCATTGCCGAGGGAAGAGAACTTAAGAAAAAGAGATTCATCTATGTGATCCTGGCGGCCATAATGGCGCTCGGACTGGTCTCCGCGCCGATCCATGAGGTCATGGGTCTTTTGGGTTCAGAAGTACCGGAGCAGGCAGATGTGATGAACGCTATGTCGGTCTCATGGATCGTGGATATCACATCGATGCTTGCGCTGATCGAACTGGTCGTCGCGGCGATCATGGTGCGGCGTCTGCGAAAAGGAAAGGGCTGATCATGCAGGAAGATTTTCACTATTACGCGACATATTGTGCCGCTTTTCTGGCGGGCTACACGCATGAAGAAAGTCAGCAAATCTGCTACAGCGCCCAGCTGGTCGATCTGTGTTCCCGCACGTTCCTTCGCAAGATCGGAGGACCGGCGTCTGCGGCAACGACCCAGCTGCAGTTGGAGCTGATGGATGCCCGGACCGATCCTGCGGGGCTGCAGGACATCACCCGGATCTGGGCTTCGTTCCATTTTCTTCCGAAGGATCTGCATGCGGAGGCGCCCGGCGGGAAACGGTATCGCAACAAGTTCCGGCTGATCTGCGGACCGAATGGAGAGCTGACAGCGGATGCAGTAGAACTGGCGAAGGGCAGGGGTCTGCCGGCAGCGGGACTTGCTATGCATGTAGTGGCGGACACATGGGCCCATCAGTATTTCGCGGGGACACCGTCGCTGGTGATCAACAACACCGACTACTATTTTTATGAGATCCTGGGCAGGGGAGAAAACAGCACGGACCGGAAGATCGATTTCCGTCATAGTGTGTCGGCGCCGGATGACATCGAAAACGGCAAATACACTAACAGTGTCTATCAGAGCAGCGAGTACCACATCATGAATCTCGGGCACGGCAGAGCGGGACATCTGCCGGATTACAGCTTTATCCGGTACCGGTATCTGCCGGCCTGGGGGCGCTATGAGGAAGTCGTAAAGGACAATCCGTCGGATTATCTGCATGCCTTCTGCCAGATGGTGGCCGCGCTGCGGTATCTCAGAGGGGACCTGCCAGACTTTGCGAAGGACAGCTGTGACGTCGATACCGTTCTTCCCTACGGGGAGCGGATCAAGACCATTCTGGTCCGTCGGCAGCTTTCCGCAAGCAAAGACTGGAAAGCCTTCGGAGAAGAACTCTCAGGACAGACGATCGAGGATTTTGATCTGGAGAAGTACCAGACAGAATACATGGATGCTCCGAAGGAGGACCGGGATCAGACATTTCTCGGCAGATTCATCCTGGCGGCTCTCGCGCAGAAGAGCATGGTCACCAACCGGATCTTCAACTCCGGCAATAAGCTGGCCGGGCTCAGCGTGGATTTCTCGGACAAAGGCTTCAAGGGGATCAAGGATTTCAAGGAGCTGGTGGAATGGGCAGAGGATTCCGTTTCGGAGGTCCAGAGCAAGGATGGAGGTGAGGACGCATGACAAAAGCAGGACGGGTCAAAAATGTCATTGTCGGATTGATCATGATCCTGACCGGCATTCTCATCGGAGCGTTCGGGGAGAAAGCTTACTGGGTCATCATCACGGTGCTGGGAGCATCACTGGTGGTGTATGGAATACGCCTGATCGTCTTTTTCGCGAAGATGGCAAGGCATATGGTGGGCGGCAGGTCGATCCTGTACCGGGCAGTCATCGCACTGGATATCGGACTGTTCACACTGAGCCTGACTGACGTGCCAGCCATCTTTCTCGTAATGTATCTGGCGGGGATCCACGGGTTCTCCGGGATCATCGATATCCTGCGGGCTGCTGAATCAAGAAAACTTCAGGCGCCGCGGTGGAAACTGGAGATGTGCGGCGGTGTTGTCAACGTGATCATCGCGCTGCTCTGCATTGTTTTTATCAAGGAGATCACGGTCGCTGTTATGATCTACGGCGCAGGACTGATCTATTCCGGGGTGATCCGGATCATTCAGGCGTTCCGCAGGACAGCGGTCATCTATATCCAGTAAGGGGGGAGAAGAACTCAATGAGAAAAATCAGATTCGGCACATTAACAGCGACCATGGCAATACTGGTCTGCATGATCCTGGCAGGCTGCGGATCACAGACGGAAGCGCCGGCGGAAACAGAAGCGCCGGCGGCTGACGCCCAGCAGACAGAGCAGGCTGAGGAGCCTACGACGGTCACAGCGGAAGACGGGGTCATACTGTCGGACGATTCTTCTGATTTCGTTCTGATCACCGATGTGGTCCCGGACGCGATCCTGGAGATCCGTTACTATTCCACATATAATTTCGTAGGGGACAGGATCGACGGATATGAAGAACCACTGGCCTTCCTGACAAAAGAAGCGGCTGCCGCATTGAAGGAAGTCAGTGACGATGTAGACAAGCAGGGTTACCGGCTGAAGATCTACGACGCCTATCGCCCGCAGGAGGCAGTGACCGATTTTGTGGAATGGGCGAAGGATGAGAACGATACGAAGATGAAGGAATACTTCTATCCGGATCTGGATAAGGACGTACTGTTCCCACAGGGTTACATCGCGGAGCATTCCGGCCACAGCCGGGGAAGCACGGTGGACCTGACTTTGTTCGATAAGGAAACAGAGAAGGAACTGGATATGGGCGGGACCTTTGATTACTTCGGAGAGCAGAGTCATCCTGACTACAAGGGCATCACAGATGAACAGTATGAAAACCGCATGATCCTGCGTAAGGCTATGATGGATCACGGATTCAAACCGCTGGAGGAGGAGTGGTGGCATTTCACCCTGGCGGATGAGCCTTACCCGGACACTTATTTTACGTTCCCGGTCAACAGTGACTCAGTGGGGGAATAACACGGAGGCTGGCTATGACGTATTCGATCATAGGAATAATAGCATCGATCATACTGCTGATCATCAACCGCGATGTGATCTGGAATCGCGAAGGAAAAGATATGCCGGTGACGCTTCGGAATTACCGGGTGTTTCTGATGGGCGTCATGATGTACTATATCACGGATATGCTGTGGGGCATTCTGGAATCCCACGGGCTCACAGAGATCCTGTACGCTGACACAGCGGTGCATTTCGTTGCCATGGCGGCAGCGGTCATGCTGTGGACCAGATACGTCGTTTCCTATCTGGAGGAGAGGACCGCCTTCGGAACGTTCCTGTATTATGCGGGAAGGCTGTTCCTTGTTTTCGGGATCATCGTTGTCATCATCAATTTCTTTTACCCGATCCAGTTTTGGTTCGACGAAGCCGGCGGATATCATGCCGGCCCGGCCCGTTATGTCACACTGATGATCCAGATCCTGCTGTTCCTGCTGACTTCCATCTACACTCTCCGGATCACGTCGAAAGCAGAAGGAGCTGTGCGTCGGCGCCATCTGACCATCGGCCTGTTCGGCATCGCGATGGTCCTGCTCATTGCCATCCAGGTCTTCTATCCGCTGCTTCCGTTCTACGCGATGGGATATATGCTGGGGACCTGCCTGCTGCACAGCTTCGTCGTCGAGGATGAGAAGGAAGAATACAGGATCGAGCTGGAGGAGGCGATCAAAAGAGAGCAGATGCAAAAGGCTGAACTGAACGAGAGCCGGGAGGCTCTGAAGGATGCGCTCGCCTCGGCGGAACAGGCCAACAGAGCCAAGACAGCCTTTCTGTCCAACATGAGCCATGAGATCCGCACGCCGATGAACGCGATCATCGGCCTGAACAACATCGCCATGAACGAGCCGACAGCCAGCGGAGAAGTCAAGCGCTACCTGGAGAAGATAGGCTCGTCGGCCCAGCATTTGCTCGGCATCATCAATGATATTCTTGATATGAGTCGGATCGAGTCCGGGCGAATGGCTATCAAGAGCGAAGAGTTTTCTTTCTCGAAGAGTCTGGAGCAGGTCAATACCATCATCAGCGGGCAGTGCGCGGAAAAAGGACTGGAGTACGACTGTCAGATCAGGGGACAGGTCGATGAATATTACGTCGGGGACGCCATGAAGCTGAAGCAGGTGCTGATCAATATCCTGGGCAACGCGGTCAAGTTCACCCCGGAGGGAGGCACCGTACGTTTTATCATCGAAGAGGGCCCGAAGTACGATCAGAAGAAAACACTGAAATTCATCATCAGCGATACGGGCATCGGCATGAGCGAAGAATTCCTGCCCCATCTGTTTGAAGCCTTCGCGCAGGAGGACTCTTCTTCCACCAATACCTACGGGAGCACCGGGCTGGGCATGCCGATCACGAAGAGCATCGTGGAGCTGATGAACGGCGAGATCCGGGTGGAGTCGGAAAAGGGTAAGGGCACTACCTTCTATGTGATGATCACCTTCGGCGAATCCCTGAGAACGAGCATTGAAAGAGCGGACGGGGAACTGGTCCCCCATGAAATGAACGTTTTGGTCATCGACGATGATGAGATCGCGCTGGAGCACGCGGAGATCGTTCTGGGAAAGGTCGGCGTCCACTGCGAGACAGCGGAGTCCGGCTGGGAAGGCATCGATAAGGTGCGGATCAGCCACGGAAGGGGAGAGGATTACGACCTGATCCTGATCGACTGGAGGATGCCGGAACTGGACGGACTGGAGACGACCAGACAGATCCGTTCCATCGTGCAGCACGAAACGCCGATCATCATCCTGACATCCTTTAACTGGGACGATATCGCGGATGAAGCGCTGGAAGCCGGCGTCGATTCCTTCGTTGGCAAGCCTCTGTTCGCCGGCAGCGTGATGGATGAGTTCCGGGAGGCATATCGTCTCAAGAACGAACACTCCTCCAAAGAGAATACAGAACTGGAAGGCAGACGGGTCCTTCTGGCGGAAGATGTCGTGATCAATGCGGAGATCATCGTCATGATCCTTTCCATGAAGAAGATCGATGTGGAACTGGCTGAGAACGGACGGATCGCTGTAGACAAGTTCCGCGACCATGACCCGGGGTATTATGACGCGATCCTGATGGATCTGCGGATGCCTGAGATGGACGGTCTGGAGGCAGCCAGGACGATCCGGTCTATGGACCGGGAGGATGCCGCCGCGATCCCGATCATCGCTCTGACTGCCAACGCCTTCGACGAGGATGTGCAGCAGAGCATGCAGGCGGGGATGAACGCCCATCTGTCGAAACCGGTCGAACCTGACGTTCTGTTCGATACGCTGGAGCGTCTGCTGTAGATCAGGTGAATGGAGAATTGCCATCGGAAGTATGCTATATTATAATAGAACAAATAAGAAGAATCTTTTATAACCGGAAGGGAAGAGGAGCATAGATGAATAACAGAGGGAAAAAGATCACCACTGCGGCCATCATAGGAGGCGTCGTACTCATATGCATCCTTATAATAGGCACGATATGGATGGGACGCAGTGCCAAAAATGATACAGAAACAGCGGTCCGTTCCGTCAGCCTGCTCTATCTGAATGAGCTGGCCGGCCGGCGCGAACAGGTCGTCGCTAAGAATCTGAGCGATAAGATCGAGGTCCTCGAGACAGGGCAGAGACTCCTGACGAAGGAAGATCTGAGCGATGGAGAGCACCTGCAGGCTTATCAGACGAGGATCAAGGAACTGTTCCATCTGGAGAGGTTTGCCTTCGTCGGTAATGACGGGCTGGTCTATACATCAAAAGGCCCGCGGGATGAGATCGGTGATTACGATATCGATTTTGCCGCTCTCGACAGCCCGGTGATCTCAGTGAAAAACCTGAAGGCTGCCGATAAAAAAGTGATCATAGCTGCCCCCTCTGATATCGATTTTGACGGCAAGAAACTGATCGCCTGCTTCATGCAGATCGATATGAAGGAGATGCTTTCCGGTGTTTCTATGGATGCCCAGAAAGGCGACACGACCTTCTGCAATATCTACACCCCTGACGGCATCGCGCTGAGCAATACGGTCCTCGGCGGTCTTGCTGTGGAGGACAACCTTCTCGAGGCAATGGAGAAGGCAGACTTCGAACCGGGCTTTTCCTACGAAGAGTTCCTGAAGGACTTCGCGGGAGGAAAGCGTAATGTGGTCAGTTTCACCTACGGCGGGATCCGGGAAACACTCAGTTATGTGCCGGTCGAAGGAACGGACTGGCAGCTGACCTATCTGATCCGTGAGAGCGTGATGAGCGAAAAAATCGGCGCGATCACGAATGGCATCATCCTGAGAAGTGTTGTCCTGTCCATTCTGATACTGATCGTTCTGATCGCGCTGTTCCTGCTCATTCTCCGTCAGATCCGCAGAAACAACAGACTGGCGCTGGAAAAGGAAACGGCGGATGCAGAGAATCGGGTCAAACAGGAGGAAATGGAGCAGCGGCTCCGTCTGCAGGATGAGCTGCTCGCCCAGAAACAGCAGCAGGAGGAACAGACCCGCCTGATCACAGCGCTGGCTTCGGACTACTGGAGCGTTTATTATCTGGATCTGGATCATAACGAAGGAGTCTGTTATCAGGCCCATGAGGATCTGGAGAATGGTCTGCGCGTCGGAGAGCGTTTCCCTTACATGGAATCCGTGAAGGCTTATGCGGAAGCGAATATCAATGAAGAATACCGGGAGGAGTTCCTGGAATTTATCGAGCCGGAGAACATAAAGGATCGTCTGCTGGAGCAGAGGGTCATCGCCTATCGGTATCAGGTGCACCGGCATGACAAGGATGTCTGGGAAGAGGTACGGTTCGCAGGCGTGCGCCATCCGGAAGACCGGGAGGATCACCGGGTACATATCGTCGGAGCATGTTTCGTGGACGTGGATCTGGAAACGAGAAAGAGTATGGAGCAAAGCCAGGCTTTGCAGGATGCGCTGACGGCTGCTGAAGTAGCCAATAAGGCAAAGACTGCGTTCCTGTCTAATATGAGCCATGAGATCCGTACGCCGATGAATGCGATCATCGGACTGGACAACATCGCGCTGAACGACCCGAACATATCAGATGTGACCAGGGAACATCTGGAGAAGATCAGCACGTCCGCCCACCATCTGCTGGAGATCATCAACGATATCCTGGATATGTCCCGGATCGAATCGGGCCGGATGACGATCAAAAACGAGGAATTCTCCTTCTCCAAGACGCTGGAGCAGGTCAACACCATCATCAGCGGACAGTGCCGTGACAAGGGGATCCATTACGAGTGCCGGACGAAGGGAAAGATCGATGAATATTACATCGGCGACGGCATGAAACTCCGTCAGGTCATGATCAATATCCTCGGCAATGCCGTCAAGTTCACGCCTGAAGGCGGCAATGTCACATTCACCATTGAAGATGTGGCAAGGATGGATAATAAGGCTACGCTGCGCTTTATCATCACTGATACGGGCATCGGCATGAGTCCGGAATATCTGCCGAAGCTGTTTGACGCCTTCTCGCAGGAGGATGCGACCTCTACCAGTAAATACGGAAGCACCGGCCTGGGCATGCCGATCACGAAGAACATCGTAGAACTGATGAGCGGCCACATCGAAGTGGAGAGTGAGAAGGGCGTGGGGACCACGTTCAACGTTACTGTTACGCTGGGTCAGACCGATCATCTCGTTGCTGACGGTGAGAACATCGAACTGCGGCCCCATGAGATGAGCGTACTGGTGATCGATGACGACCGCATTGCCTGTGAGCACGCCCAGGTGGTCCTGGAGCAGGTCGGGATCAGCTGCGAGACAGTACTGACCGGAAAAGACGCCATCGAGATGGTCCGGATGCGCCACGCGCGCAGAGAGGATTACAACCTGATCCTCGTAGACTGGAAGATGCCGGAGATGGATGGAGTGGAGACGACCAGACGGATCCGCTCGATCGTCGGAGACCATACTCCGATCATCATCCTGACTTCCTACAACTGGGACGATATCGAACATGAAGCGCGCGCGGCGGGAGTGGACACCTTCGCTGCGAAGCCGCTCTTTGCCGGTACGGTGTTAGATGAATTCCGTGAGGCCTTCAAAAAGAAGAACGCGAAGCTGATGCGGGAGACGGTCGACCTCAAGGGCCGCCGCGTGCTGCTGGCTGAAGATATGGCAGTGAACGCGGAGATCATGATGATGGTCCTGAGCATGCGGGAGATGGAAGTCGATCTCGCGGAGAACGGCAGGATCGCAGTGGATATGTTCTCCGGACATGAGCCGGGATATTACGACGCGATCCTTATGGATATGCGTATGCCCGAGATGGACGGACTGGAGGCGACGAGAGCCATCCGGCGGATGGACCGGGAAGACGCGAATCATATCCCGATCATCGCGCTGACAGCAAACGCCTTTGATGAAGACGTTCAGCGCAGTATGCAGGCGGGACTGAACGCCCACCTCTCAAAGCCGGTGGAACCGGACACTCTGTTTGAGACGCTGGAGACGCTCATAAAACCCTGATCCGGATAGAGAGCGCCTTGCGATAGAGAGGCTTGAGATAGAATGACAGGAAGGACTAGTCGATGAAGTTTTTGTGTATTCTGCTGGTGTTTCTGCCGGTGGCGATCATAGGGGAATTGATGGGACTGCCGGCGCCGATGCTGTTTGCGTTCAGCTCGCTGGCGATCATCCCGCTGGCCGGTCTGATGGGCAAAAGCACTGATGTGATCGCGTGTTTCTGCGGGCAGAAGATCGGTGGTCTCCTGAACGCGACCTTCGGTAACGCGACCGAGCTGATCATCGCCTTCGTCGCCATGAAGGCGGGAATGTTTGATGTAGTAAAAGCTTCTCTTGCCGGATCGGTCATCGGCAATATACTGTTGGTGCTCGGTATGTCCATGTTGTGCGGCGGACTGAAATTCAAGATCCAGAAGTTCAACAGAAACTCCATCAATATCACATGCAGTATGCTGTTTCTGGCGGTGCTGGGGCTTGCGATCCCGGCGTTCTTCACTCACGCGATGCCCGAACGGAGCCTGACGACCCAGTACGAAGGACTCAGCGTCATTATCGCGGTCCTGATGCTGCTGGTCTACGTCATGCAGTTCGTGTTCTCCTTTGTGACACACCGAACCCTCTATGAAGAGACCCTGACGATGGACGATGAGGAAAAACCGTCCATGAAACTGCCGGTGGCGATCGGACTGCTGATCGCTTCGACCGTGTGCATCGCCATCCTTTCGGAGATCTTCGTAGGGACGGTCGAACCTATGGCGGAGAGTGTGGGCCTTTCCAAGGTCTTTGTCGGCATCATCCTGGTCCCGATCATCGGCAACGCGGCGGAACACTCCTCTGCCGTTCTTATGGCAATCAAAAACAAGATGAACGCCGCAGTTGAGATCGCATTGGGGTCCAGCCTGCAGATCATCCT
>Ga0256405_10007970_pt1 | contig 15496 bp, 18 predicted proteins | sample RumenRJG_02DNA_FD_189096 | JGI IMG/M metagenome (GOLD analysis project Ga0256405, IMG submission 189096) | Bovine rumen microbial communities from Lethbridge, Alberta, Canada - RJG_02 | ecosystem: Host-associated > Mammals > Digestive system > Stomach > Rumen | place: Canada: Alberta... | reverse complement strand
GATCATCGTCACAAATAGCCCAATTGAAAACTTAATCGGATCTTTAACGTTCTCAACAAACCCCTTATTCCAAATCAAAACATAGGGAAGCACACTCGCCATTATCCCGAGCGCCATACAAGGCGCATCAAATTTATACATCCAGGCATTCATCACAAAAGGACTAATGCCAATCATCGTCGTAATCAGTAGTAGCCAAAAATGCTTCTTCAAGTTCACTGTCTCGCCAATAAATAATTTCACTAGCATCAAACTCACGCAGGCCATCATACCCATTGCTATAATCTGCGGAATCGGCGAAATATCAAATAAACTAAAGCTTTGGTTTAGGAAATAAGACAAAAAGCTCGAGGAAAATCTGCCGAAATCATCATTCCAAGCACCGCCATAAATCGATCGGTACAAATCGTCTACAAAAGTATAGTGGTCGCGAAGCAGGGTAATCATCGCAAGTAAATAGATAGCAAACAAAAAGAGGAACGGTTTATAGTATAGCTTTACTATTTCGCCAATACGGCGACATACGTTCCTCTTTGTCATGTATCTATGATAACACTAGTTATCTGATGCGATAATCTTCATCGCTTCTTTGGCGGCTCTACCTAAGCGCTCGTCCGCCGCTTTGCTAGCTGGTTGAAAATCTTCACTCAGCTCCGCCAGAACAGAATCCTTCTTAGCGTCGGCAGGAGCGGCCGGCATAAAATCATAGATCCCGTTCTCTAAATCCATCTAGTTATTCCCAACCTTATATACAGCACCGGTAAACCAGACTTCGCCAGTCTTCTTGTCGCGAATTAAGTACATAAATGGCTTATCGAAAGTCATATCAATCTCTTCAACTTCAACATCCCATTTATACTCAAATGGATAACCACCGTCACCAAGACCACCACCAGCTGTTACTGCAGCAGCTTTAATGCCATCATTAGATAGCTCAATAGTGGCTACATGCCTCATATCTGCGATGTGCGCACCTTTGTCGCTCGTTAACTTCGACAAATCTGCCTTCTTGCCATCAAATACGTCTTTTACGCCAATAGATTTAAGATCATCAATCAATTTGAGCTTGTCATTATACTTAAAGAATGGAATATAGCCTTTAATCTTCGTGATTACGCCGTCTTTAAAGTTTTCTTTCTTGAGCTCTTTAAGATTACTAATCTTCTCGTTGAGCTTCTCGGCAGTTATATCTTTGATATAGTCCTTAAGTTCGGTCTCCTTTGGCATAATTGCGACGTATTGCAATGTCGTGCCGCCGTATTCTTTCAAATCCTTTGCGAAGACCTTAACGTCATCGTCATTTAAAATAGAGTAGTTAGAAGAGGCCTCGACTGCTCCATAGTTAGCTTTAAGTTCTGCTAGGTATACCTTCTCGACGTACTCATCGACAGACAACGCCTTACCGCTATCATCGTAATATGGCTCGCCTTCAGCCGTCTTGAGCCACTTCTCATACTCAGCTTTTACGGTACTCTTGATCTTGTCTTCGCCAACTTTCTTTACTACATCGTAATTATTGATGCTTGCGCCAATCTTGGAAGCTGGCATGTCTTTTTGCTTATCGAAGCTAATTTTGTCAAACTTGTCACCTTCAACGATTGCAACCTCGTCGTTATATTTCTCGTGCGCAAAAGAAACGTTATAAATAAGACAGTCATTACTACCCCAAGTACACTGCAACTTATTATCCCACTTCATATCAATCGCCAAGGCATTAGCCAAAATGTAGTTAAATTGGCTGATTTCATCATCGCTAAACACCGAATCAATCTGTTTTAGTGTCTTACTGCTAATCCAGTTGTTGAAGTTCGTGGCATCCCCAAAGCTATCATACACAACATCGGCATTATATTTATCGTTTAGCGTCTTTACGAAGCTATCTTTGATATCCGCCTTATAGTTATCCTTAACAAAGAGACCGTTCGCAAGCGACAAGTTTTCACTATTGATATATTTCTTAGCTTCATATGAGCCAATAATCTTATCAATCTGATCCTTCGTATCGCCGTCTGCGCCTTCAGATAGCATACTTAGCGCAATCTTAATCGAAAGAGGGCTATAAACCTTATTGCTACCTTCATTTTCAAGCTTTAGGAAGCTAAGGTCAAAATCGTTTAGGCCGTTGCCCTTAATCTCGTAGCTAACTTCTTCCTTTTCTTCAGTAGGCTTATTAGCCTCATTATTAGTATTGGAAGAACCCATATTGCTAAAGAAATACCAGCCACAAAGTCCAGCTGCCGCCAATAGTACTATTACTAGAATAATTACTAATGCCTTATTGCCGCCTTTTTTCTTTTCCTTTGCTGGTTCAGCTGGGGCAGGGGATACGTCGGTCGCAACAGCCGCAGCTACTGCAGGAGCCGTTGCCTGAACCGCTTCCGTCGCAGCCTCTGAGGTAGCTTCTGGGGCAGCTTCCGCTACTGGCTCTTCTGCTACAGGCTCGGTCTCTGCCGGTTCTTCTGGCTCAGAAACCGTCTCGGTTGCCGGCTCATCTACGGTCTCTACCGGAGTCTCAACCGGTGTTTCTACTGGCTCAGCATCAGCCGCAGGCTCTTCGACTGTAGGCGTCTCGACTGCAGGTTCTTCCGTCGCAGGCTCTTCGGCCTTTGGAGCATCATCTAAAAAAGGGTTGCTTTTTACAACCGGCTCTTCGGCAGGCGTATCTACGGCTGGATCGATATCCTCGACCGGCAAATCACCAACATTAGTATCAGCAGCAACTTCCGTGCTACCCGTATCTTCAGCTTCAATAGTAGTGCCCACCTCAGGAGTTTCCAATGATTCCTCCATATCAGGCGTTTCTAGGGAAGCTTCGTCAAGATTGACGTCTTTCTTATCAAATGAACCATCGTCCATCAAAATACCTCCTAATCTTAGGACTATTATAACATTATGCTAATGATTATTTGATAGAATTATTCAATTCCAAGCACGACTAGCACCAAACCAATTGTGCCAAGCAAATTATTCACAAAATGCAAGAATATTGAAGCCACCACATTTCGATCCGTTTTTATATAGGCCAAAGAGAAGAACAAGCCAAGCATCAAATAAACAATAATCGCAATATTTGTAGCATGAAGAACTGCAAAAATTAGTGAAGAAATAATCACGAATACGATTGGATTCTTAACAATGCTGCCAAGAGAGTATCTAAACACCAATTCTTCTACAATCGGAGCAAATACTGCCGTCATAATTGCAGTTGGCACTAGTACGGCAGACATGGATTCGGCCAAGGCATCCTGGTTATCCATCTCTGCGCCTAAGTTCTCAAGGAGTAAAGATAATCCCGTATTCATAGCGAGCATCGCAATAGCCGCCAAGACCAACAACCCCCATTGTTTTTTTGTTAATCTCTTAAAGTCATCTTTTAACCTTTTACGATACATGACCAATAAGATAACTGAGACAATCGCCATACATGCAATAGAGACACTCGTAGTAAGAGCTAACGCCTCATTACTATTCGAAAATACTTTCGAATCAAAGTTTTCATCCTGCGCCATTTTTATGGCGGCAAACACCGCTATTACAACTATAGTGCCTATAATGCTGGCAATCTGCGAACAGATATAAATAATTATAGGTTTCCAATCTTTTTTCTGATCTTTCTTAGCGCTCATGTTTTTATAGTATCACTCATTTCTTTAATTACTTAAAAACTAGCACTCGACGCTTGACAGTGCTAATACCTCGCGCTACACTAAAAATATACAAAAACATTAGGAGGAAAAATGGCAATCAAACCTCTCGCTGATCGCGTTGTCGCTAAGAAAGACGCTGCTGTCGAACAAACCGCATCCGGTATCCTACTTGGCGAAGCAAAAGAGAAGCAGAACACCGCAGTCGTCGAATCCATCGGCCCAGACGTAAAGAACGTCAAAAAGGGCAATCGCATCCTTTACCGCGAATATTCCGCTACAGAAGTAAAAGTCAACAGCGAAGATTATCTCATCATCAAAGAAGAAGATATTCTAGCAACTTTATAGAATACATTAAACTCGCATGCGAGCAGTTTTATGTTCTTATGAAGAACATACGCAGCTCACGAGCGAGTAAGCAAGTGGCCCTGTAACGACAGGCGCCACGTAGCGCGTTCTGAATAAGAATATGAAACTGCTCACAGATGAGCAAAAAGGAGTTTATATTTAAATGGCAAAAAAAGTTTTCTATGATGCTGAAGCACGCGAGAAAGTTCTCGGTGGCGCCAAAGCTCTCTATGATGCCGTAAAGGTCACTTTCGGTCCAAAAGGACGCAACGTCGTTATTGAAAAGTCCTACGGCGCACCAACTATTACTCATGATGGTGTAACTGTTGCAGAAGCTATCGACCTCGGCAAAACCGACGACGAAACGCTTGGCTACGAAATGGGTGCAAAACTCATCAAGACCGCCGCACAAAAGCTCAACAAGGTAGCTGGCGACGGTACCACAACCGTAACTGTTCTTACTTACAACATTATCGCCGAAGCCAACAAGCTCATTGCTGCCGGTCATAACCCAATGGACCTCCGCAAGGGCATCGAAGCCGCCGGCGCAGAAATCGTCAAAGGTATTAATAAGACCGCAGAAAAAATCGATGGCGACAGCAAAAAGATTGCCGAAGTCGCTACTATTTCTGCCGGCGATGCCGAAATCGGTAAGCTTATTGCCGATGTAATTGAGAAGATTGGCAAAGATGGCGTCGTCACCGTCGAACAGGGCCAAGGTCTCGAAATGCAGTCCGAAATCACCGAAGGCTACACTTATGATAAAGGTTTCGCATCCGCATTCTTTGTTACTGACGCAAACCGCCAGGAAGCAACTTTCGATAAACCAGACATCCTTATCACCGATAAGAAGATTTCCGCCGTCAATGATATCGTTCCTTTCCTTGAAAAAATGGCACAGGTTGGTCGCAAAGATCTCGTCATTATCGCAGAAGAGGTCGAAGGGGAAGCGCTCAGCGTGCTCGTACTCAACAAGCTCAAAGGCGTCTTTAATACTCTAGTCCTCAAGGCCCCAGCATTTGGTGATCGCCGCAAGGAAATCATGGAAGATATCGCTGTCCTCACCGGTGCTACCGTTGTCTCCACTGATAAGGGTATGAGCCTCGAAAACTCCGGTCTCGAAGTTCTCGGTTCCGCGCACAAGATTATTGCAACCAAAGACGAAACCACTATCATCAAGGGTGCCGGCAAACCAGCAGAAGTTAAAGCCCGTATCGCACAAATCGAAGCTCAAGCCGAAGCTTCCAACTCAGACTACGAAACTGGCGAATTTAACAAGCGTGCAGCCGCCCTCAAGGGCCGCGTTGCAGTCATCAAAGTTGGTGGCGCTACTGAAACTGAAATCGACGAGAAGAAATACCGCGTCGACGACGCAGTTGCCGCAACCAAGGCCGCTCTCGACGAAGGTATCGTTCCTGGCGGTGGCGTAACTCTCGTCAACCTCAGCAAAAATCTCAAAGACGATAATGCCGGCGCTACTATTCTCAAGAATGCCCTCAAAGCTCCATTCACTCAGATCATGGAAAATGCTGGCCTTAACAGCCAAGCCCTTCTCGCACAGGTAGAGGGCGCAAAGGACGGTCAAGGCATTAACGTCATGACCCCAGAAAAAGGCCTCATTGACCTCAAGAAGGAAGGCGTTATTGATCCAGCTCGCGTTACCCGCGAAGCCGTTCAAAACGCCGTCAGTATCGCTGCTACCACTATCACCATGGGTGCTCTCATTGTAGAGCTTCCAGAGAAGGAAGATAGTGCAGCCGCCGGTGCCGGTATGGGCGGAATGTATTAATATACATCTCCAAAAAACCTCACACACAACAAACCCCTCCGCAAGGAGGGGATTTTGTCGCGCCAAAGACATAAGCACTTGACTAAAGCTTAAAACCGCACTATAATAATCAAGCTTTTGTTAAGAACAAAGAGTTCTTTTTTGAATATTGAAAGGATGGTGGAACGATGAAGCTTTTGTCGATTTTAAAGCATATCATGCACTGTATTACGGGGAAAAAGGGAAGTGAGAATTCCAGCACCAGGCCGGGACGCATCTGTCCCTACTGCCACGGAACAGGATACAAATCCTACACGCTCATCTACCCTCAGCAGCTGCCGTGCGATGTATGTGGAGGCAAGCGCCGTATTCCATATTAACTTTGTAACCTTTCAATCTGCAGGCCCGCTCTTCCCAGAGCGGGTTATTCTTATGCTATTATTATATTAGATGAAAATGGTCAAATATATTTCAGTCTTACTTGCGTCATTCTTCGCAATCTTTTGCATAGGAGCAATTAGCCCCGCCTATGCAGATATTTGCAGCGAAACTGGTTTCTCCGATCCAGCACTTTGCGGCTCTCCAAATACGAACGAAGAGGGAACATTAATAGAAACCGTCGGGAATGTTCTCAATGCAATCTATGGCGTAATCGCTATCATCGCCGTTGTAATGATCGTTATTGCCGGCATCAAGTATTCTACTTCTCAGGGCGACCCGGGTAAAGTTCAGTCCGCAAAAAATACAATCTTATACGCTGTTATCGGTTTAGTAATCACTATTTCCGCGTTCGCAATCACCGCGTTTATACTTAGTGCCCTTGGCGGCAGCTCTACCGGCGGCGGGGGTGGCGGCAACGGCGGTGGTAACGGCGGTGGTAACGGCGGCGGAGGCGGCGGACAAGAAATTGTCGAAGTCGCACAAATCTATCTATCAGTCGACAGAAATGTAATAAATATTGGTGAAACCGCAAAAATCACCGTAGATTATTATCCAGATTACGCCGAAAACAGAACCGTCACTTTCACTTCATCCAATACAGGCATTGCAACGGTTAGTTCAAATGGCACCGTGACCGGCAAAAAGGAGGGAAATGTCACGATTACTGCCAAGTCGGCAAATGGCAAAACATCCACAGTCAATATAACCGTCAAAAAGATAGTTTACGACCAACCAAAACTTGCCGTCGGGAAAACTACACTACTCGACGAAGAGACCACTACGGCCACCATAGACAACAAAAAGAGCATCAAATCATTCAAATCAAGCGATTCTTCCATTTTCGTTGTAGATAATAATGGCGCAATCCGAGCAAAGAAACCAGGTTCAGCCACATTAACGGCAAAAGTAATCGATTTAGGCGACAAAGAGGTGACCCTCACGAAAAAGATTACCGTCCGCGAAATCAAAGTCCTCTGGGTAGGAAATAGTAAAACCTATGTCCAAGATATCGACACCAAATTCGTTACAATCGCAAAAAACCGGGGTTACAGCGTAAACTCTACGCGAGTCACCAAAGGCGGCAAGACTCTCCTATGGAATTACAACAACCAGGGAACAAACATCAAAAAAGCCTACGATTACGTCATTCTCCAAGAGCAAACTGACGCCGCGCTGCAGGAAGAAACCTTCTACAGTGGCGCACTCGCTATCGCAAAAGCCGTAAAGGCAAAGAATGGCAATGTTAAAGTTTTTGTACGTAAAGCCTGGATTCTCAACAGTTCGAGCGGCAGCACAAGAAATGCAGCAAACACCGTTGCGACCAATGTTTCTAACCGCATCGCAAGCGCTACTGGCGTATGGTCTAGCACTACTAGTGACGGAAATGCCCTATACGAGATGCACGACAAGGGCTACAGTGTATTCGGCGACGAGAGACACCAGAATGCGCTTGGCGCATATACTGCCGCCGCCTGCATATCCTCAAAAGTCCTCGGCTTCGATCCACAAACAATCTCTACCAAAGCAGGCATCAGCGCCAGCGACTCCGCAATTACAGCCGCCAAAAATGCCGCAAAGAATAAGTGCTATAACAAATAAAAAGCGGTCATAAGTTATGAAGATATAAAAATACCACCGGAGGAGTGGTGGTATTTTTCTAGATTAGATATGTCTATTGTTGGTCGGTACCGATACTCATCTGAATGCCGAGCTTATCGATGCATTCAACGATGTAAACCAAAGCTTCACCCTTTGCTTTCTCGTCTTCAATCAAACGAGCTGCATTGTAAGCTGGTTCAATACAAGCCTTATCTTCAGTTAAGTCGATAATATCTTTATAAATCATGAACTTCTTGTCTGGAGAGATGTCTACCTTCTCGAGGATAGGACGAAGATCACTAAGTGCCATCGACTTTACCTTATCGAGATCTGGATCACCATACATAGCCTTCATTGGCTCTACTGGAATACCATCAACAGAGCTTGGCATTGCTGGCGCAGCCGGCACAGTTGGTGCTGGTGCTGGAGGCAATGTAGCTGCCTGCTGTTCTGCAACTTTATTTGCAATATCGGCAACTGGATCTGCACCTGCCGCAGCTCCTCCGCCGTTGGTTATACTATTGATTGCTTGTTGCAACTCGTCTTGAGTTGCGCCATTTGCTTGGTCCATTTTGCCCACCTTTTATGATTATCTAATCTTAATTAATAAAATAATATCACGTTTATGCTAAATTCTCAACCAGCGAACTAGTTTATCGATAACATCTTGATGAACTTCTTCCATTGGCAAACGCTCGCCAAAGATATCTACAATCTGCTCACCCTCAGTTTCAGGGAAGTAGACCGTCACACGCGTACCGAAGCGCTTCTTTGGTGTTAAGACTATGCAGTAATGATTACCTTCATTCAAAATACCGAAGGATTTGAAGTCGTCATAAATATAAAGGTTATTACCCTCGGTCAAACCCTTATCGTCAAGAGAGTAGTGAAGCATGCGCGGCGGACGCAAAACGTACGTCAAAAGCGCAACTGCTGCAAGAACAATTACGAGAATAAATAGCCAATATTGTAATAAGATCGCAATTGCAATTAATGCAACCACAACGAGAGCGAATCCGACATACCAGCCGGTATTCTTTTTACGCTCGATATATTCTCGAGCCTCCCAGTTCACCATAGTCTTCTTTGCCATAAGCTTATTGTACCATTTTTTCAATAATGCAACAAAAAATACCCACTTGCGTGAGTATCTTTTGGCGGAGGGTGAGAGATTCGAACTCTCGCACCAGCTTTCGCCAGTCTAACGATTTAGCAAACCGTCCCCTTCAGCCACTTGGGTAACCCTCCAATACAGATTATTTTATCACATTTTTATCTAATATTGATATATAATAATTATAGAAATATGTGGCACATTGACCTAGTGAATAGTTATGCGCGTTATTGCGGCATTGTAGACGGCGTAGTCTACCGAGGCAAGTACAACGGAGAAGAATATTACGAAACAGCCAAAAGATGGGGCTATAATATGTTCTTTATTTTTGGTGCCCACGGTACACGCATGGCAACAGTACAAGAAGTAAACGAATTTATTAAATCAAAAAATTACATCTATTAGCGCCATCACTTGAAATTTTAAGCATTTTGGTGTATAATCAATACAACTTTAAGGATAAGTTTTAAAACATGAAAAATACCCTCAAAAAAGCAGGTCAGATTCTCACAGGTGCAGCAGCAGCTGTAACTATTTTGGCTGGCCGCGCAATGGCTACTATTAACGATTACGAAAACCCAGCTCAGGCAGGCGCAGAAGCCGCTCGTGGTAATGGCATGCCAGCCGATCTCGTCGGTGTAGATGGTGTTTTCACCAAGATCACTAACACCGTTCTTTACGCTGTAGGTATCATCTCTGTTGTAATGCTTATTATCGGTGGTATTCGCTATGTTATCTCTGGTGGCGATAGCAAGAAAGTTACCGATGCAAAAAACACCATTATGTACGCTATCATCGGTCTTATCATCGCAATCCTAGCTTACGCAATTGTAAACTTTGTTATCACCGCAGTTGGCGGCGAAGCAACCGTTTAAGACTTATCCACTTTTTGCAATTACAGCTATATTTATATTTTTACATCCAACTTTTTGTAGGGCATTACAGGCGGCCATCATACTACTGCCAGTAGTCCAGACATCATCAATCAATAGATAGTTTGCATCACGGTCTATATTATCCTTTGGAATATAGGCCGTTTTTGCTTGTTCTGCGCGCTTTGCCTCGCTGGCACCAACCTGTACCGCATTATTGCCACGAATTAGCGCCCTAGACCTCGTACAGGCATTCATGCGCACAAATTTCTTGACTAGTAAGTCTATATGGTCAAAACCACGCTCCCGTATATGCCTATTAATCGTCGGAAGCGGCACTACGCACATATCGCCATAATCACCAATTTCATTCAATAAATCGGCCAGCACTCAGCTGCAAACCCTTACGGAATCGTATTTATATATATTTATTAACTTCTTCAATATATCCTCGCGGTTTCCCACATAGAACTGTTTCAGAAAGGGAAGATCGCAAGCAAAACACTGATTATTAACTAAATCGCCGCCACACACCAAACACTTATTGCTATGCTGCGATATGATGTATTTTTTACAACGTTCGCATAGTATTCCACCTACTTTTGCACACGAAATACAGGAATAAGGACAAATAATTTCCGCTATCTGCATAAATATTGTATTTTTCACAACATTTTCTCCATTTTCCTTGATTTTAGAGAAGAACCTCCATATAATAAAGCTTAAGAGTGTAATTTAGTGGAGGAATATATAAATATGGCTCGTAAACAAGACGAAATGAGCTTAGACGATGAGCTCACTGCCGCCTTTTTAGAGGGCGACAATTCTGGTTTAGTTGCAGAAGAGGAACCGGTGGAAACTCCTGACAACACTCCAGAGGCTGTCATGGAAGAAGAAGAATACGTCGACAACGGCGATGGCTGGGATGATGACGCAGACAACCTTCCAGGCCAATTAGCTGTTGATGTCTATGAAACTACCGACAAGCTTATTATTAAGGCTCGTACCGCAGGTATCGAACGCAAAGATCTCGATGTTTCCATTTCCGACAACATCCTTACCATTTCTGGCGTTCTCAATGGTGGAGAAGACGACAAAGCTACCCAATGGCATATTCAAGAATGCTACTGGGGCGAATTCAGCCGCACTATTGCTTTACCAGTTCAGGTAAAGGAAGATGGCGTAGAAGCCGTCCTCAAAGATGGTGTTCTTACCATCTCCTTCGAGAAAGAGAAGACCGAAGCGCCAAAGCGCATCATGATCAACTAATCCAATTGATTCATCAAAAATCCACGGCAACCGTCGTGGATTTTTTAATACACCAAAGCTAGTCTACAAAAAAGGGAGATACTTAGTCTCCCTTTTGAAATAACTACTTTTTAGAAGCCAACATTCGACAATACGAAGTTCGTAATTGCGAAGGCAAGAAGAACGATTACGAGGCCGATAATGCCATACATAATGGTATCCTTACCTTTCTTGACCTTACCAGGATCACCCTGAGAGGTTGCATAGCTAATACCACCTAAAATAATCATGACAACAGCTACGATACCGATAACCAAATAAACGATATTTAGAATGTTACCAATAGCACCTTCGAGATCTTTAGTGGCACCAGTCTTGCTCTGTACCTTATTAAAACCGCTCTGTGCGCGACTTGTAGCGCCAATCATAAGGCCAGTAGCTGTGTTTAATAAATTAATCATTTTGATATTGTTCTCCTTATCTATAATTAAGATACCATATTTATTATGTTTATGCCAATAAAAAATACCCCTCATCGAGGGGTATTTAGTATTGCATCTATTAGTTATTCAATGCCTGGAGAACGAAGTTGACAATCGCGAAGGCAAGAATGGAAATGACGAGACCAATGATACCATACATAATGGTGTCTTTACCTTTCTTAACCTTACCAGGATCACCCTGAGAAGTAGCGTAGTTAACACCACCAAGGATAATCATAATAACGGCGACCATACCTACAACGAAGATAATAGCGTTGATGATGGTGCGGATTACGGTGTTCAAGTCACTAGAACAGTTATCTGGGTTGGAAGCGATAGAACCAGCCTGAGCACAGTCGGAAGACTTAGCGCCATAGATGGTAACGTTCTTAGTTTTACCGTTACCCTGGGATTCCGCAACAGTAACACACTTGATTGGGAACTTATTATTCTTTGAGGTAGATAGGGTATCGGAATAATTTTCCTTAACGCAGGATGCAATATCTGCGAAAGCGCCGGCTGCAATGATCAAGACGCCAAATGCAGCTAATGTCGCCCCTTTAATAAATTTGCTTACTTTCATTTGTTCTCCTTTTTTCCTTTCGAAAACTTTAATTATATTTTATCATAACTATTTTAAAATTTTTCAAGCTTTTTATAAGCCCTTGAAAACAAAATTCACGATTGCAAACGCTAGTAGGGCAATAATCATACCAATGATACCGTACATAATGGTATCCTTACCTTTCTTGACCTTACCAGGATCACCCTGAGAAGTCGCATAGCTAACGCCGCCAATAACTATCATTACTACTGCAATAATCGCGACAATGCCGAATACTACATTAAGAGCCGTACCGACGGTATTTGTTACGTCCGTCTCGGCACCAGTATCGGCACCAGCGCTATTAATTTGACTCTGAATTGTTGATAGCACAACAGGTAAACTCATCTAACCTCCTTACTTTAATGCGCTTAAGATAAAGTTTGTAATTGCAAATGCCGAAATGGTAATCACCAAACCAATAACGGCATACAAAATTGTTCCTTTTGCTGACTGCACCTTGCCTGGATCACCCTGGGAAGTGGAGTACTTAATACCTGCAATTACAATCATTACAACGGCGACAATCGCAATAATGCCATAAATCGCATTTAACACATTGCCGACCACCGTCATTAAGCCATTTTCGTTACCGCGTTTGCATAATTCCGAAAAAGACGGATCCTGGTTACACGCTTCCGGTACGCCACCGGCAAAGCTCAATGTGTTTAAAGCAGAAAATGACACCACCACACTAAGCAAAAATGCGAAAACGATGGATAAATATTTTTTCATTTATAGCGCTCCTACTACGAAGTTTACGATGGCTACCGCCAATAGGGAAATAGCTAAACCAATCGCAGCATACATAATTGTCTGCTTTGCTTTCTGGACCCCCGCTGGATTACCATTACTGATAGTATATTGAATACCACCAATCACAATTACAATTACACAGATAATGGCTGCCCACGTAAACGCATGGTTCATAGCGGCAGTAAAGATATTACCGCTAGCCTTACCTTCATTCACAATATCCGCAATCATACCGCTAATCGTAGAAGCTAGCACACAAACTACCAAACCAATAAGCGCATTCACAATTGTCTTCTTACCCCTAACAACTTTGCCAGGATCGCCACGTGCCAATATATATTGGTAGCCACCCCAAATCACGAAACAAATCGCGAGGTAGCCCACCACGCCAAGTATCGAGCTAGCTATATTTAATACAATCAACCATACATTCTTACGAATATTGTCTTCGCCCTTAAAGGCATCGCTCGGAACAGTACAAGAACCAGTCGCAGGATCATCAGTCGCAATGCCATCATACCAAGCCCTTAAGCCTAAAATATGTTGACCCGGCTGTTCGCATGCCGCCGCATAAGTATCTTGTGGCAATAATGTTATAGAGGTAGCAATCGAAGCTACCAGTATTGCAAGCGCTAAGATTATTTTTTTCATTATCCTTGTACCTTTATATTATTAATACCTTTTAAAAACCGAAATTAATGCCAGACTGGTTTCCTCCAGGGAGAATCAATCCTATCAATAAACCAGCGAGACCGAACACGACCATACCAATCACGATATCTATTAAACGCTTCTTCGCCTGAGCAACCTGCGCCTCATTGTCGCGTGCAGAGAGAATCAAGAAGCCGGTCCAAATAATGCCAATAGTGCCAGCAACAATCACACCAGCAGTCATAATATTAACTACCATTTTTACGATTTCCATGATACCGCCACCATCTTCCATATCGCACCAGCTGTCTTTCAACAGGGTAGTACAGTCACCACCACCACCACTAGCAAAAGTCAAAGCAGGTAAAAATGCATTAATAGAAGTAGCACTAATCATCAGCGCCATAAGACAACTAAATAATCTCTTTTTCATATTTAAATTATACCCTAAAATATATAATTATCTGGTATAAATTATAGCATAAGCGTTCAAAAACGCTCACCCCTATTAAATAACTGCGGGATTTGCTATAATATTCCGATAATATACTTGACGAAAAAGCTTATGTGTGATATAATTATATACGCTATGGGCAAGTGTGTTAAAAACCTAACCATATCTGTCATTATGGCCATAATCAGTGTATTCTCCCTTAATGGCCCAGTTTTTGCTACTGCCCAGTCAACTCCTACTTATCTCGAATCTTCAACTCAGTCCGTCGTTACAACCTTAGCTACACCTGTCGAAAATCCAGACGAAGAAGAGGAAGAGGAGACCCCACAAGACGAATCCGATAGCAGCACCTGCTATGATCAGGTTGGCGGTATCGGTTGGCTCGTCTGTCCAGGTACAAGTTTCCTCGCCAACGTTATTGATGGCGCATATGACATCCTCGAGACTTTAATTAAAGTAGATCCAATCTCAACAGATGAAAAATCCCCAATCCGCGTAGTCTGGCAGTATCTTCGCAATATCACCAACGTTGTATTTATTATCTTCCTCCTTGTTGTCATTTATTCTCAATTGACTGGATTTGGTATTAATAATTACGGTATCAAGAAAGTCTTGCCGCGCATTATCGTATCCGCAATTCTTGTAAACCTTAGCTTCGTCATTTGTATCTTAGCCGTAGATGTCAGTAATATTCTCGGCTCATCATTCCGCGGCCTCTTTGATTCTATTCAGCAACAGGCCATCGCAAATAGTACAATTAGCCAAGCCGCCGCAGATACATCTGTTGCGGGCATCGTCGCCACGATCCTCGGTGTTGGCACTATTGGTACTATTGGCGCTCTCACGATCGCCGGTGGCTGGAGCGGCTTACTCTGGCTCCTCATCCCAGTAATTCTATCTGGCGCCATCGCCGTCATTTCTGCAGTTATCACTATGGCAGCCCGTCAAGCCCTCATCCTACTCTTAGTCATGATTTCACCTCTCGCATTCGTAGCTTATCTATTGCCAAACACCGAAAGGTGGTTCCAAAGATGGTATCAGCTATTCATGCGTATGCTATTCTTCTATCCAATGTTTAGCGTCCTTTACGGCGCCTCTCAGCTTGCTGGTCTTGTCATGATTTCCTCCGCAACCAACTGGCTTGGCGTAGTCTTAGGCATCGCAGTCGAAGTCCTACCATTATTTATGAGCATCCCATTAATGCGCCTATCCGGCACAATGCTTGGACGCATCGATGGTATGGTTCGCCGCGTTGGTGCTCCAGTCCAAGGCGTTACCGCCCGTCGCGCCGCCGAGGGTCGTGTACTCGCAAAGCAGCGCCAGCTCGCAAGCAACAGCTATCTACCTTCTACTCGCCTTGCTAAATATCTCGAACAACGCCGTCTTAACCGCAAGATGGATACCGACGACGCCATCGAAGCAGGGCACAAGGAGCGTCTCGCTAACTACAACCGCAGCATGTATACTCGCGGTGGTCAGCTTAGTCGCCGTGGCCTAAATCGCTATTACAATATT
>Ga0256405_10007969_pt1 | contig 15503 bp, 10 predicted proteins | sample RumenRJG_02DNA_FD_189096 | JGI IMG/M metagenome (GOLD analysis project Ga0256405, IMG submission 189096) | Bovine rumen microbial communities from Lethbridge, Alberta, Canada - RJG_02 | ecosystem: Host-associated > Mammals > Digestive system > Stomach > Rumen | place: Canada: Alberta... | reverse complement strand
TTGTTGGTCTAAAAGTCTTAGTATGATTATCAATTCTGTTTTTTTGTTCCTATATTGTGATTCCTTTTCTTCTATCCACTTTTAGCAATGCCACAATAAATAATTATAAAAATTAATTAAAAAGTAAAATAAAATTTTATGTATTTAAAGATATTCAAAATAACAAACAGTTTTGCGAGATAAATGTTCCAATCAAGATCTGAAAGTTAAATTATACTAATATTTTTAGTATTTTGTTCACATATCTAAGAATGCCAATATGTATAACTTCTTGGTAAGAAAAACTATTTTTATTATCTTTTTTGACATTTCCCTTATCTCGATTGTATTATATCGTTTGTTTTTATTCTTTTCAATTACTATCACATAGCCTTCCACGTAAAATATCTATTGATATACAAATTTGTTGACATACAAAAAGGAATATGATAACTTACTAACCTATCGGAGGGGTGTCCGAGTGGTTTAAGGAGTCAGTCTTGAAAACTGATGATTCCGGAATACGGAACCAAGGGTTCGAATCCCTTTCCCTCCTCCAGGAGAAGTACTCAAGTGGCCGAAGAGGCGCCCCTGCTAAGGGTGTAGGTCGGGAAACCGGCGCGAGAGTTCGAATCTCTCCTTCTCCGCCATTACATAATTATATTGTTTTTGAATCAGATTCTAATGGTTATTCATTAGAATTTATTTTCTTGTTATTCCACGATGTGATAATGAAATAAATAATTTTATTAGTTATGATTACTTGACATTATTTTTTATATAATGTATAATTATGGTTTGTTAACATAAGTGAGATGATTTAACATGAAAAATGGTAAATTTAATAGAAAATTCAGAAGAGGAGTTGCAGCATCGTTAGGAGCTATATGCTGTTCCTCTATAATATCTGAAGCTAAAGTAGATATTGATCTACAGAACATAATGAATGATTTTAAGTTAAGTGGAACGGATCCCGATGGATTTGAAGATATAATCAAGCAAAAAACAGACAATTTATTGAAATTAGGAACAATAGAAATAGATGACAGTTTTGGACTATTAGATAATAAGAGTAAATTTGTCGTAATTTCTGCTTTGGAAAAATTGTCAGAGATTCCTTTGGTGAAAAGAGCTTTGACTCATAATGGACAAAAATGTAAATTAATGGGAGAAAAAAGTCGAAGACCTTTTGGGGATGTTGCTGCTGGCAACTATAAAGACAATGAATTAAAATTTGCATCTGATTTTTATGAATGGAATTCAAGTTCTTTAAAGATTTCAGAATCTAACCTAAATCCTCAAGAACATATGCAATATATTAATGAAGGAAAGTATTTTGGCTACGGTGAGAAAGATTCTATAAACAGTCACGTATCTTCACGTATGATATATGGAATGAATTTAGATAAAGAAAATAAAAAATTATTATATTGCCTAAATACCGTGGTACATGAAATTGGACATTTTGTAGATAAATTCTCTATGGAAAAACTTGCTTATTCATCGGACGGATATGATAGAGCTTTAAAACTAGTTTCATTGATAGGTGAACCGGATATATCCTTTGGAAGAGGAGACTCACCAGATTATAAGGTTCAATTACAGAAAGCTATAGATAGTTATACCAAATGGGAACGTCGTCGTGACCCTACATGGGTTAATAGCCATTTAAAAAGGTGGATAGCAAAAAAGGACCCGTATATTTCTAATATAGCTATTTACGGAGGTACATTGGGTGATGAGTACCTAGCCGAATTATTTGTTCATCTTTGTGGATTCAATCTTCCAATAAGTAAACATGCAAAACGTTATGCTGATATTTTAAAGGTAATTCATGGAGAAGATTGTTTAGGAGATACTGTTAAATACCAATAAAGTAACTGGTGCGGATGTGTCCGCACCTTTTATCTTAAAAAGAATTTTGGTATTGCTAAAAATGTACGGCATAAAAAAGTTATTGCATTCTCTCCGGTGTCGTCGGAGAGAACGTCTATCTATATTCTCTACATGATGCAAAATATATAAAAGACAGATATAATATAAAAAGACATTATGTGGAGGAATTTGTGAGTAGTATATATTTTATAGGAATAGGTGGATCTGGAATGTTTCCTTTAGCTTCTATTTCTATTGATAAAGGAAACAAGGTTATTGGATCAGATTCTTGTAAATCAGATAAAACTGATAAGTTGATTGAAAAAGGAGCAAAAATATATTTTGAACATTCTGAAAAAAATATAACTGATGATATAAATTTAGTTGTTTATTCAGGAGCTATAAAAGAGGATAATCCTGAAATTATTGCGGCAAAAAATAAGAATATAAAATGTATATCAAGAAGTAAGTATCTTTCTGTTATTATGTCAGAATTTAAGAATTCTATATCTGTTGCAGGAACACATGGAAAAACTACTACTACATCTATGATCACAGGAATTTTATTAGATGCCGATTGTAATCCCACATCTGTTATAGGAGCTTATTTTTCCAGAATTTCAGGAAATAGTATTCTTGGTAATTCTGATATAGCGGTTTGTGAAGCATGTGAATATCTGGATAGTTTTCTTGATTTAAATTCAAAGATTGGAATAATATTAAATATAGACAATGATCATCTAGATTATTTTAAATCTGTTGAAAACGAAAAAAATTCATTTTTAAAATTTTCAAATCAATGTGAATATACAATAATAAATAGAGATGATCATAACTCGTTTGAGGTTTCTAAAAAATCTTCGCCAAAAATTATATATTATGGAATAGAAAATAATTCTGATTTTATGGCATCTAACATTATTTTGGAAGACAATGGATGCTATTCATTTGATGTTGTTCATGAGAACAAAAAGTTGTTCAATTTAAAATTAAAAATTCCTGGAAAACACAATATTTATAATTCTTTAGCTTCTATTGCAGCATGTTTTCAACTGAATATAGATTCTGAAGCTATTAAAAAATCTCTTGAAAATTTCACAGGAGCGGACAGAAGGTTTAAATTTATTGGGAAGTCAAATGGAATATCGTTTTTTGATGATTATGCACATCATCCGACAGAAATAGAAGCTACATTAAAGTCTGCAAAATCATTGAATTTCAACAATATATGGTTAATTTTTCAACCTCATACTTTTTCGAGAACTTATTTTCTTTTAGATGAATTCGCGAAATCGTTATCTATAGCTGATCATGTTATTTTGACTGATATTTTGCCCGTTAGAGAAACAAATATCTATGGAGTTTCTTCTAATGATTTATCCTCTAAAATTGCAAATTCAATAGTTATTTCTGACTTTAATCAAATTGCAGACTATATAAAAGAAAATGCTAAGTCAGGAGACATGGTTATGACTATGGGAGCAGGCAATATTTATAAATGCATGGAAATTATATATAATAATTATGAAAAATAGGAGTTTAAGATGAGTACTATAGCAGCTATTTCAACTCCTTATGGAACAGGAGGAATAAGTGTAGTTAGGGTTTCAGGACCTGATTCTATTAATATAGCACAAAAAGTTTTTAAGTCTCATGATGGATTTCTTCTGAAAGACATGCAAGGATATACATCTAAATTAGGATATGTTTTTTATAAAGGAAATCCTATAGATGAAGTTATTGCGTCCGTGTTTAAATCTCCAAGAAGTTATACGGGAGAAGATATGGTTCAGCTTTCGTGTCATGGAGGAATGTATATAACAAAGAGTGTGTTGCGATCTCTTTTAGATTCAGGAGCAGTCATGGCAGATAGAGGAGAATTTACTCGTCGTGCTTTCATGAATGGTAAGATAAGTCTTGAAAAAGCAGAATCAGTTATGGGTCTTATCTCATCTAGATATGAAATGGAACGTCGTATTAATTTCTCATCGTATAATGGATCTCTTAAAAGCAAGATTAATAGCATAAAAGATATGTTTGTAGATCTTTTAGCTCGATTAAATGCTGAAATAGATTATTCTGAAGAAGATATTCCTGAAGTTAATGATAATGAGATAATTTCAATTGTAGATTCTGCTGAATCACAAGTTAAATCTCTTATAGATTCTTATTCTACAGGATATATAATTCAAAATGGAGTTCGAACAGCTATAATTGGATCTCCTAATGTGGGAAAATCTACACTAATGAATCTTCTTGCACATCGAGAAAAATCTATTGTAACTGATATAGCAGGGACTACTAGAGATGCCATAGAAGAAACGATAATTTTAGGAAACATTCCTCTGATTTTAGTTGATACTGCTGGAATTCGTGAATCAAATGATATAATAGAACAAATAGGAGCTAAAAAATCTCGAGAAATAGCGGATTCTGCAAACTTAATTCTCTTTCTTATTGATGCTTCTAGAAAAATTTCAGATGATGAACTTGCTTTATTGAATTCATTTGATAAAAAAAGAGTTATAATAGTTGTTAACAAGATAGATTTGAATCCTGATTATGATTCTTCATTTATAGATAATGATAAAATAGTATATATTTCTGCAAAAAATGGAGAAGGATTGCAACAATTATCTGATTCTATTGAAAAATTTGTAGATTTCGGATCCTGTGATGAAAATGATCTTATAATTACTACTGAAAGACAAAGAGATGTTCTTGTTAAATGTCTAGAAAAAGTAGAAATTGTGAAATCAAACGTTGGAAAAGTTACAAAGGATATATTGGTGGAATTATTAAAGGATCCTGTGAATGTTTTATCTGAATTTTCAGGAGAAAAAGTTGAAGATGAAGTTGTGGATTCTATATTTTCTAAATTTTGTGTAGGAAAATAAAAGGAATGTGATAGTATGAGTTATTTAATGTATTATGATGTTGCAGTTGTAGGAGCAGGACATGCAGGAATAGAAGCGGGATTAGCATCCGCTAGACTTGGAGTTTCTACTATAGTTTTCTCTATTAATTTAGATTCCATAGGAAATTGTCCATGTAGTCCTTCTATTGGAGGAACCGCTAAGGGGACTCTTGTTCGAGAGATAGATGCTCTTGGAGGAGAAATGGCTAAAACTGCTGATGAATGTTTTTTACATAGTAAAATTTTGAATGTCAGCAAAGGAGCAGCTGCTCAATCTATCAGGGCTCAAGTAGATAAAAATAAATATAAGACTATTATGAAGCATAAGCTCGAAATGCAGCAAAACTTACATATTCATCAATGTGAAATAACTGAAATTTGGAGATCAGATGATTTTTGGATTTTAAATACTAATTTAGGAACATCTTATAAATGTAAATCTGTTGTTTTAGCTACTGGAACATTTTTAGGAGGAAAAACTTTTACGGGAACTATGTCTCATAATAGTGGCCCTGATGGAGTATTCGCTGCTGAACATTTAACAGGATCTCTTCACAAATTAGATATTCCTACTAAACGATTTAAAACCGGCACATCTGCTAGATTATTAAGGTCAAGTATTAATTTTGATTCTCTTGAAATTCAGCCAGGAGATCCTGTTGTCACTCCTTTTTCATATTCATCTCATGATATAGGTCCTAATAAGATGACTTGTCATATTGCATGGACTAATGAGATTACTAAAAAAATAATTCTCGATAACATTGATAAGTCTCCTATGTATAGTAATAAGATTCATGCAATTGGACCTAGATATTGTCCAAGTATAGAAGATAAAATGGTTAAATTTCCTCATAAAGAAAGACATCAGATTTTTGTTGAACCTTGTGGAATGGATACAGAGGAGATATATCTTTATGGAATGTCTTCATGTATGCCAGAGGATATTCAATTAAAATTTTTAAGATCTATTAAAGGATTAGAAAATTGTATCATTACAAGACCAGGATACGCTATAGAATATGATGTTATAGATCCTTTAAATATATTTCCTACTCTTGAGTTAAAGAACGCTCCTGGAGTATTTAGTGCAGGACAGATTAATGGAAGTTCAGGATATGAAGAAGCTGCAGGTCAGGGATTAATAGCAGGTATTAATGCATCTATGCATGTTTTTGGAAAAGAAAAAATTGTATTGAGCAGAACAGATTCTTATATCGGAACTTTAATAGATGATTTGACTACTAAAGGAGTTACTGATCCTTATAGGATGTTGACAGCAAGGTCTGAATATCGTCTATGTCTGAGATTAGATAATGCAGATGAAAGATTAATGCCTCTTGGATATAAAATAGGACTAGTTTCTGATGATCAATGGGACAAATTTCAACAAAAACTTTATTTGAAAGAAAAGGAAAAAAACAGAATTAAATCAGTATTTATAAAATCAAATGATAAAAATAATAAAATTCTCGAAGATCATGGAATTCCTAAAATAAAAGAAGCTATATGTCTTGAATCGTTTTTGAGACGTCCGGAGGTTAAATATGATTTGATAAGTCTCCTAGATGATGTTCCTGATTTATCTGATGAAATTAAATTAAAAATAGAAATTGAAACTAAATATGAAGGATATATAAAACGCCAAGTTCAACAAATAGAAAAACTTACAAAATTACAGAAATATGTTATTCCTAAAGATATAAATTATTTGAATATCGTTAATTTGCGTCTTGAGGCTAGAGAAAAATTGTCAAAGGTTAATCCTTTAACTTTAATGCAGGCTAGACAAATTCCAGGAATAACTCCTACTGATATTTCTACTCTTATTATATGGCTTGAAAAATTGAAACGAGAGTCTTCAAAATGATACTTTTAAAACAATATTGTGATACATTTGATATTAACACCAATGATGATCAATTAGAAAAATTTAAATCTTATTATGAATTCATGATAGATTATAATAAGACTACAAATTTAACATCTATAACTGAAGAAAAAGAAGTATGCATAAAGCATTTTTTAGATAGCCTTCTTGTCGCGAAATCAGTTGAATTAAAAGGAAAAGTAATAGATATAGGAACAGGAGCAGGATTTCCTGGAATTCCATTAAAAATTATTAATGAATCTATAGATTTATACCTTTTGGATAGCTCTGAGAAAAAAATTAATTTTTTAAAAAAACTATCTAAAATTTTAAATTTAAAATATGAATGCATAAATTCAAGAGCAGAGGAATTATCAGAAGAATATAGAGAAAAATTTGATTTATGTGTTTCTCGAGCGGTTGCATCATTAGATATCTTATCTGAAATTTGTATTCCGTTTGTGAATGTGGGAGGCTTTTTTGTATCTATGAAGGGTCCCTCTTTTGAAAAAGAAATAGAATCATCCAAAAGAAAAATTGCCGAATTAGGAGCGGAAATTATAAAAACAGATAAATTTATCCTTCCTGAAAATTATGGCACAAGGTGTCTAATATGTATAAAAAAAATTAAGGATACTCCTAAAAAGTATCCTAGACAATATTCAAAAATAAAAAAAGATTCACTTTCTGTGAGGAATTGTAAAAAATAGGTTATGATATCAAGCACTCAAAATTTGCTATAAAAGAAAAGTAAATATAAATTTATGCAATGGAGACAGGTATAAAGGTTAATATTTTAGGTATTGCAAAATGTAAATAAATACCCATCTTCTATTTATTTTTAGCAATAGTTTTATTAATGCATTTTTATTAATTTTACGTTATTTCATTTTTTCATTTAAATATTTAACTATGTCTGATGTAGATTTAGAACATCCTCCTGATGCTATATCTGCATTTCCTCCTCCTTTTCCTCCAAGATCATTCAAAATAGAATTTAACATATATTTTGAATTTATATCCAATTTTTTACATGACGCTAATGATATGCGATGTCCACTTATAGCTATGAATACTCCTTCTATTTCTTGTGCCATACTTTTAACTAATCCACTCGAAAATTCATCGTCAAATACATAATATGCCAATGGATATTTATAATTTATAAATGAAAGATCAGACTTTTTTAATTTTTTTACTACTGATGATTTTTTTTGAGAATTAATTTTTGCTGTAATATCGTTTGGAAGGTTATCTATAGATGAATGCAAAATTTCAGCAGATTTCATAGCAGATGATATTATATTTTGAATGAAATCTAATGCTCTATTAGAGGTTAAAGCGGATATTCTTCTAATTCCTTTTCCTATACTTTCTGATCCTGATATTATAAACATTCCTATTTGTCCCGTAGAAGAAACATGGGTTCCTCCACATAGTTCTTTCGAAACATTTCCAAATGATATAACCCTAACTTTATCTCCATATTTTTCACTAAACAGTGCAGTTGCTCCATTTTTCACTGCCTCGTTGAGAGAGCATTCATCAATAGAAGAAGATATATTGTCTGATATATATCCATTGACTATTTTTTCAATTTCACATATCTGTTCTCTAGAAATTTTATCGTTATAATTAAAGTCAAAATGCAAACAATTTTCAGAGACTTTTGATCCTTGCTGATGAACATCATTGCCAAAAATCTTCTTTAATGCACTTTGCAACAAATGAGTAGCAGAATGAGCATTAGATGTACCTATTCTTTTGCTTTTATTTACCTCTACAGTAACTTCTTGTCCTACTGAAATTTTTCCCGAAACAGAACAATAGTGAATTATTATATCATTTTTTTTCAATGCTAAATTAATTGATCCAGAAAAAGAATCTCCAGATATAATTCCTTCATCAGAATCTTGTCCTCCAGATCTTGCATAAATTGGAGTAGAATCTAACAACAGAATTACGTTTTTTTCTCCTTCACAAAACTCTATTTCTTCTAAATCTTCAGAGAATATTTTAACAATCTTACATTTTGCAGATAACTCAGAGTATCCAACAAATTTCGTCTTTCCAAATGATTCTAATTTTGCAAATATCTCATTTTCTTTTTCAGACGATGAAGATTCTGATTTAGATATTCTTTTATGTTGTTCTATAAGTTCATTAAATTTATTCTCATCTATGGAAATAGAATGTTCTAAAGCATAATCCTTTATAACTTCAAATGGCATTCCAAAAGTAGTGACTAAATCAAATGCAAATTCTCCTGAAATAGATTTATTTTTATTCAATTTTAATTTTTCAAATCCTAAGTTAACCACATCATTGAATCTTTCCTGTTCTATTTTAAATTCAGATATGATATAGTCTCTATTTAGCTTAAATTTCTCATTCATATCACTAAAATTGTCTAAAATAAACTCAATAACAGGAAGCAAGTCTCTGTTATCATTCAAATTTTTATGAGCGATAACTATACATTTTCTAATGAGTTTGCGAGGAATATATCCTCTGCCCTCATTTGAAATTTTTTGTCGTTCAGACAATATCAAACATGTAGTTCTTAAATGATCTGTCAAAATTCGAAGATACTTTTCATGATCGTTTTCAAATTTGAAAAGAGATTCTATGAAATTTTTAATCGGAGAAAGAAGATCTGTATCGTAGACACTCGATAATCCGTTCAAAGTCATTGATAAACGCTCTAAACCTGCTCCTGTATCTACACTTTTAAATGGAAGATCACTAAATGATCCAGGAGCATTTTTATTGAGCATCATGAATACTCCAGCATTCCATATCTCTACATATCTCTTAGTATCAAATAGTTTTCCAGGAGAATATTCAGGACCTACTCCTGTATCATAGAATACTTCTGTGCAAGGGCCACAAGGACCTGTTTCTCCTGCAGGACCCCAAAAGTTATCATCCATTCCGAATGCAACTATATGATCCTCAGGAATTCCTACTTTTATCCATGCATCTTTTGATTCTTGATCAAACGGTAAATTAATAGATTCTTCTCCTGCAAACACTGAAACATATAACTTCGAAACAGGAATATCAAGATGATTTACCAAGAAATCAAACGCTAATTCTATAGCGTGATCCTTAAAATATGCCCCTATAGACCAACTCCCTAACATTTGAAAACTTGTTAAATGATGTCTATCTCCTATATCATCTATATCTATAGTTCTAATACATGATTGCACATTACATAGTTCAGGATGTTCAGGAGATTCATCTCCAGTAAAATAATTTTTTATAGCAGCCATTCCTGCATTTATATAAAGAAGAGTAGGATCATTCTTTGGAATAACAGATGATCCCTCTATAACTAAATGATTATTTTTTTTAAAAAAATTTAAAAATTTTTCCTTAATAGAACGAGATGTTATCATATATCCTCCAATCAAACACATTGATTTTACACCGTTTATGATATTTTTTCAATTTAAGAACTATGGTTGAAAGTAAGATATGATATACTGATTTGCTGTATTGCTAAAAATGAATAGAAAAAATTAATTTATGAAAAATTATTTTTGTAGTTAGCAACTGGAATAAGAGTTTAAAATACCTCCTCCGGAGTCACCGGAGAAAGTATCTATCTATATTTTGCGATGCCTGTGTTTTTAGTATTAATCATCATATGTCTTTAAAATTATTCTTTACTTCTTCGAATAATTTTTTTATTTCTCTTATATTTATTCCTGCAAAAATATTTTTATTTTCATTTTCATTTGTTGTTTTTTTCGCGCGACCTTGTTTTGATATATTATCATTGTGTTTCGCAATAGTCTTTCCAAACAGTTCATCGAAACCTTCATCACTATTAACATCGATTTGCCTTATAGTCGTTTGTTCTATACTATCTTCATCCTTAGTTTTAGTCACCCTATATGCTCTTTTCATTTGGTTATAGTATTTAATAACTTTAGTTATTCTATCACAAATTCTATTTACCTCTTTCATTGTGTCTTGGCTTTTTTGGTATTCTTTTTTATTATTTTCCTCTATTTCTTTTTGTATTTTGCTTTTTATATTTGTTGCTTTATCTTTATCTTTGTTCTTTTTGCCAATAGCAAAGCGTTTTCTAAGCCATATCATGTATTCATCGACGTTACATTGTTGCTCTTTTAGTTGTTTAATAGTACTATCCAATTCTTTTTTCTTTAAATCTAAACTTTGTAAATAAAAAAATAAAACAAAATACCTGATTTCTTCATCGTCAAGAAAGACTCTCAATATACCATATTCATTATGGAAGCATTGACTTTGATTGTATAATTCTCGTATATTCTTAATTAAATCTTTTTCCACACAACCTTTTTTATAAACTGGTAATTTGGCTGGTTTCAACTGCGGCCCACCAGCCATAGGGATCCCTGATGTACCAAAACTGAATGGTGACATAGATTGATTATCAAATGATAGCTTCGGGTCACTCAACGGCGGCTGAGTATCAGTTAATAGGTTTTCCGATAAAGGAGCCACCACTCCACCTAGTTTCTTATAGGCTTGTTGTATAGCTTTGCAGATAAACACACCTTGAGACGATAAATTCAACCGATCCATCCATTTGTGCACTGGTAAAGCTATATTATATTCATTTTTATTTAGTTCACTCTTTAATTTATTAAAAGCGAATTTTAATGCTTCACGTTTGCTGCATAGAGTTTCCAAATCTTTAGTACTAATTTTATCTTTACAATGCATAGCTAACCAAGATACGATAGCATCATAAGACACGTTTTCCTTCAATAAAGACGTCAGAGATGTGTTTTTCCCGTACATTTTCAAATTAGCCACGTATTGAGAGATAAGACGATCATTACTCCAATCACCCATCTTTGCCTTCGCCACAAACATCATACTCCCGATTTTCCTTATAGAATTCGGAATTTTAATCTTTAATTCTTTCTTAATTTCATCAATTGTTTTCTGTGGAACATTACAATGTTTTTCTAAAAGATCTTTAAATTTTTTATATCTACACTTTTGATTTGGGTTCGTTCCCCATGAGTGGACAAGCCTCAACATGCTTGATTCTTTTTCTTTTTGCTTATTTAGTTTTTCACGTTTTGAATTTAAATCATTCTTACTTTTAATTAATTCCGACACAAAGTTCTTCATGATTTGATATCCCTGGTGTGTCGACGCGATATTAGTCGACCACTTTCCGAACATATTTAAAATACTTCCCTTGGTGTAATTTTTTTCAATGTATCCGACTAGAGATTCATACGTTCTAAATATCCCCGGCGCGTCATTGATTTTGAATAATTGGTGATCAACACCTCTGAATGTATTTTTTATCAATTCCAGATATTCATTAATTATCATCGTGCATTTTGAAACGAAGTTCGATTCCCAATTCGCGTCTGCCTGATAGTATTTTATAAAGTAATTTTCAAAACCCTCCGGTATGTGATTACTCAATTCCATTATCGACCAGGTCGTTTCCTCTCCAGGAACGGGCTCATTAATTTTCTTAAGTTCCTTAATTCGTTCATCCAATTCTTGCAACTTTGAAAAATTTCCTGAATTAGGATTCAAATTATCCATTTCTGTCATATTATTATTATCCATATTCATTTTCCCCCTTTCATCACTGATATTGTATTATACATACAAAAGTTTGTCAATATATTTGTGAGATATGCATTTAAAAAATTGGATAGGGGGGAGGTAGATATGTTTCGAGAAGGATATTTCAAATTCTTAACATTGATATATATTTATTGAATATGATTTTATTTCTAACTGTTTTTATAAATATTTAATTTCTCATAAAAATTGCAAAAATTATTTTTTAGCAAAATTGATATACAACAATCATTATAAAATTTTTAGCATAAAGAGAAAATTCTAAAATCTGATATAGATTCTTATTAGACATAATATGCTATCTTACTTAACCCAAGTATTAGACAAAAATGGAGCTACTGATCCGATTCGAACGGACGACCTGCTCATTACGAGTGAGCTGCTCTACCAGCTGAGCTACAGTAGCAAAATTTGCAATATTGGTGATTATAATGTAATCCCGTTCGAAAGTAAAGAAATAACAGCGTTATGTTCTAGTATAGTTTATATTGAAATTTATAGTAACAAATGATATTGCAAAGAAAGACAAACTCCCTCCGGTGTTGTCAAAGAGGATTTATCGTCATTACACCCAAGTTCCAAAATGGCAGTTATGCTTTCAAACTGTTTTAGTGCATGATCAATATTTTTTAAAATTGAAAAGACTAACAAAAAGAGGTATAATCCTAATATATTGAGATTGGGAAGTGGTAATATGAGTGTATCTTCGATTTTGGTGTGTGTTTTTGGATTTCTATTATTTAATTTTATCATTATGGCTCATGAATGGGGACACTTTATAACTGCTATTAAATTCGGAGTTAAAGTGAAGGAATTTGCTATAGGAATGGGGCCTCGCGTTCTTAAATTTCAAAAAGGAGAGACTATTTACTCCCTTAGACTTTTACCTATTGGAGGATTTTGTGCCATGGAAGGAGAAGAGGATCCTGATTCTGACTCTTCAGATGACGATAAAGAAAAAAAAGTTATTGACCCTTCTCGTTCATTGAGAAATAAGGCTCCATGGCAAAAAGCAATCATCATGGTTGCAGGAATATTCATGAACTTTATAGTTGGATTATTGTTATCTATAATACTAACTTGTTGTGATAATTCTTTGCATACTAATGTAGTTCAGTCAGTTTCAAGTGATACAGTTGATTTATCTTCTGTTTCTGAATTTGAAAAACTTAAAGAGGGAGACAAAATTATCTCTATTAATGGATATAAAATAGTTGTTAACAGAGATATAAAACATGCTATACGATTATCAGATAATGGATCTTGCGAATTAGATGTTATTAGAGATGGACAACTCGTTAAAATTCATACTGATATAACTGATGATAAACCTGATGGAGCTCAAGTAGTTAATATGAAATTTGCTCCTATGGAAAAAAATCTTATGTCTGTTACTTCTTATGCGTTCGCTGATGTTATATCCATAATGAAAAATTCGATAGATTCTATAATTAAGTTATTTACGGGAAAGTTATCTATTAAAAAACTTTCTGGCCCTATAGGAGTAGCTTCATCTATAGGAAATATGGCTTTTGATAAAAATAAAGATGTAGGGTCTGCGTTGTTTTCAGTTACTAGTATGATGATGATGATTTCTATCGGATTAGGAGTATTTAATGCCATTCCTTTTCCTGCTCTAGATGGAGGAAGAGTTGTCTTATTGATTCCTGAGATTATTACTGGAAAACCAGTTAATCCTAAAGTTGAAATGATTATCAATGCTATAGGATTGATTTCTGTTTTGGTTTTGACTGGAATTATTGCATACAACGACATTATGTCATGGAGGAAGTAGGTGATTCATCGTCGCAAATCTAAAGTTATAAAGATTGGTAATTCATTTATTGGTGGAAATAATGACATTTTAGTTCAGTCTATGCTTAAAATTCCTAGTTATGATATAGAATCTAATGTTTCTCAAGCAAAGGATCTTGAATCAAATGGATGCCAAATTTTAAGAGTATCTATTCCTGATAAAAATTCTCTTGATCTAATATATAATCTAAAAAAAAATGTTAAAATCCCTATCGTAGCAGATATTCATTTTGATTATAACCTTGCTATTGAATCTGTTTTTGCAGGAGCAGACAAAATTAGAATAAATCCTGGAAACATTGAACGATCTAATCTGAAAAAAATAATAGAGGTTTGCAAGGTTAAAAATGTACCTATTAGAATCGGAATAAACAGTGGATCCATTGAAAAAAAATTTCTTCGTGAATTTGAAAATTCTTCTGATTCTATGATAGCTAGTGCTCTGGAAAGTATAAAATTTTTTGAAAATTTAGGTTTTAATAATATAGTCCTTTCCCTTAAATCATCAGATGTGAATGAATGTATTTACTTGTATGAAAAAATTTCATCTTTGTGTAATTATCCATTACATATAGGAGTTACTGAATCAGGAACTGAAAAATCTGGAGTGGTTAAATCATGTATTGGAATAGGAAGTCTGTTATCTAGGGGGATAGGAGATACCATTCGAGTTTCTTTGACTGCTGATCCGATTAAAGAAATAGAACTTGGATATCAAATATTAAAATCTTTAAATTTATGTTCGGGAGTAGAAGTTATATCGTGTCCTACATGTGGAAGAACAACTATTGATGTTCGAGGTCTTGCTGATTCTGTAGAACGAATGACTAAAAATATCAAGAAAAATTTGAAAATTGCGGTTATGGGATGTCCTGTAAATGGTCCTGGAGAATCTAGAAATGCGGACTTTGGAATTACTGGTGCAAATGGCATGGGGATAATATTTAAAAAAGGTCAGGTTGTTAAAAAAGTTCCCGAAGAATCTCTTATTGAAGAATTGAAAAAAATGATTTATTTGGAGTAATTTTGGTTGGTTTTATTGATTTTTTTAAAAATATAATTTTTATTGACAACGATGAGATAGGATATTTAGAAGGTGTCATTGTTGATTCTATAGATTTTTTTGAAAATAAAACAAAAATGATAATTAATGTTTCAGGATACGATAATATTCCTGAATCAGTTGTACATAGCCTAGAAAATAAAATGAGAAAACATCTTGAGTTGGATTCTGTAAATGTAAATTTAAATATTAAAGAAAGACCCAAAATTTCTAAAGAAATAGAAATAAGGACGGATGAACATCTTCTTCCTAGTCCTATATTAGAATCTGCAGTTCCTATATTCGGTAAGAAGATATCTCATTATCCTGTTTCAATTAATTCCGTTGAACGAGCTAAAAATGTAGTAGTTTGGGGAAAAGTTTTTGATGTT
>Ga0256405_10007967_pt1 | contig 15507 bp, 4 predicted proteins | sample RumenRJG_02DNA_FD_189096 | JGI IMG/M metagenome (GOLD analysis project Ga0256405, IMG submission 189096) | Bovine rumen microbial communities from Lethbridge, Alberta, Canada - RJG_02 | ecosystem: Host-associated > Mammals > Digestive system > Stomach > Rumen | place: Canada: Alberta | collected... | reverse complement strand
CATTCACGCCAACGGTAAATCCGCGGGTACTCAACGCACCAAGGAGCGAACTGAGCAGGCTGAACCGTCCTTGTTCCACATTTTCCACGTTTGCCGGATCAAGACTCAGGTCGCCCGATAGCGGTGTCAGAGCCACCAATACGACGGCCTGCTGATAGAGCGTTGACCATACGCCGTGTGACAAAGCACGGATATTCAGGATATGAGTGCCAGACAGTCCGCTGTAGTCAATGTTACAGTCAACCACTGCCGAGTCGTTAACCATATAGAAATCTATCGCCATGCCGTTGCCCTTACCGGGATCTACATCCCAGAAGTACTCTATCCGCTCTATGTCACGATTGCCGTTGGCAGCGGGACAATAGATATAGCGGTACTGCGTAGCACCATAGCAATAGTCCGTCTCACTGTTCCAACTGATGGCACGCAGACCCAACACATTGATACCTTCCTTCATCTGTTCGCGAGGAATATCGAAACTCAGTGAATCGCTCGACGCAATGATGCACTTTGCCTTTCCGATACCCGGATCAGTATTCAGGAAGTACTCCACGCCAACGGTCTGTGCATCCTCTGCATGATAGCGATAGACGGTGTGTAGCGTCGTGGGCGAATAGTAAGGCTTTCCGTCATCATAATAGCTTACCAGACGGATGCCCACGGTATTCAGTCCGAAGTTCAGTTCCGTTGCCGGGATATTAAACTCCACCGCCCCGTTCTCGTCGGGTTCCACCTTCACAAACTTGGCATAGCCAAGGCCTGGGTCAGTGCCGATGAAGTATTCTACATAGTTGGTAACACTCATTTCATACGCATCAATAGCAACAATATTACCAAAACTCTTCCAGTATGAGGCTTCCTTATATGCTTCTAATGCAGATTCTGGAACGTGTAGTGTTTTTGTCTTCGCATTTGAGATAAACGTCTTTTCAACTGACGGAACTGTTTCTGCAAAGCAATAAACATCTGTCAACGATGCACATGAAGAAAAAGCACTGGCTCCTATGGTCTTTAAGGTTTTGGGGAGATGTACTTTCTTTATGTATGAATCTTTTGCAAATGCATTTGCTATAATTGTTGTAACAGAGTATTGTTCTTCATCAATAGTCACAGTTGCCGGTATCTTTAATACCCCATTACTATTGTTTCCTGCATAGCCAAGTACAACAGCAGAATAATCCTCATAAGAAGGTTTATACAGTAACCCACCTATTTCGTATATGGTATCAACAGGAACGATGTTCTTAAACTTATTCCATGTATATGAATTTCTATATGCTTCAATGACAGAGTTGGGAACATGTAGTGTTGCTTGGATCTTGTATAAAGATGATCCGGATCCCATCATTTCTAGACTCCAATAGCCACTAGGGGGAGTGAGTGCAAGGCAGGTTACATGCGCAATTCTGGGGCAATAATCAAATGCTCCATAACCAATATCTGTCATACTTTCAGGAAGTGTTACTGAGACAAGATTTTTACAATCCCTAAACAATCCATAATCAATGGATGTTATAGCATTCGGGATAGATATGGATTTTAACTCCACACATCCAGAAAAAACATCATTTCCAAAAGCCGTTACGCTGCTAGGTATAACCGTCTGATTGCATGCTAATAGCAGCTTATTCGATGCGGTCTCTATGATAGCATTACAATTATTACGTGAATCATAGGTTGTATTATTGCTATCAACAATTATTGACTTCAGTGATGTACATTGACTAAATGCCTGTTCTTGTATTTCCGAAACATTCGCAGGTATAAATATTGAGTCAAGTGATGTACAGCCATAGAACGCTGAATAGGCAATTGTCGATACAGATTGGGGAATATCTATGTGTCGAAGGCTTGAACAGCCCTCAAAAAGTGACCCTCCTATTGTTGTAAGTGTCTGAGGTAATGTTACGTCTTTCAATTCTTTGCAATCGTAAAAAATGCCGCTTGCAAGTTCCTTTATAGGGCAAAGTATGGAGACTATCTCAATATCTTTGCAACCAAAGAAAGAATTATAGCCTATTTCTGTCACACTTTCAGGAATTACTATTGTTTTCAACCCCGTGACATTGCAAAATGCATTTTGGGATATAGAGGTTATACCCTGTGGAATTATCGTATTGGCACAACCTCGTATCAACTTATTTGAACTTGTCTGAATTACAGCATTACAATTATTACGCGAGTCATATTTACTATTGCCACTTTCAACAATGATTGACGAAAGAGACCAACAATCATTAAAAGCGCCATCAATTATAGAGGTCACACCAGAGGGGATTGTCAAAGATTTCAACTTTCTAGCTCCAGCCATACTGTTAATAGCTTTGATCGAGCTAGGTATTACTGTGTTATTACATGCACAAATAAGAGTATTAGTCTTTGTTCTAATAATTGCATTGCAATTGTTTCTTGAGTCATAAGTACTATTGCCATTTTCAACGCTCAATGACTCCAAATTCTCACAACCAAAAAATGCATTCACATCTATGTCTGTAACATGATAAGGAACCTCAAATGAAGTGAGGCTAGTACATCCATCAAAGACACTACTACTAATTTTTGTAACACTTGAAGACATGGTTATCTTCTTCAAACTTGTAAGTCCCCTCAAAGAAGGAACTTCTTTAATTCCGTATTGAAGGTCGACTGTTTCTAATCCTGAGCATTTATCAAAAGCCCAATAATCTACTGTCTCCACACTTCCTGGTATCGAAATAGAAGTTAGGTTTATACAATCACCAAAAGTCCACGATTCAATCGTCTTTAATCCATTGGGCAGTTTTATTGATTTAAGATTCGTACATCCTTGAAAAGCGCGACTTCCAATGCTTTTCACAGTATTGGGGATATTCAAATTCGTCAATCCCGTACATCCATAAAAAGCCCAACTTCCTATTGACACAACGCTACTCGGAATATCTATGGAAGTAAGTGATACACAACCTTCAAAAGCCCATTCACCAATATCATTCACGCCATAAGCAATTGTTACCTTTTCCAATTTTTTACAAGAAGAGAAGGCATGATTTATGCTATTAACAGTATAAGTTATACCGTTAAACACTACTGTAGCAGGAATTGTCAGTTCCGTTGTGTCTTTTATCGACATATCAACACCTCTGACTACAGCTAATCTCGTTGACTCGTCTAATTCATAGCGTAGGTTGTCTATGTATTCCCACCTTGTCGCTCCCCTCGCCGCTATGCTGCATAGCACCGCCATGAGGAGCAGTAGACATTTGTATTTCAGATGTTTCATAGTCGTTGGGGTTAGGTTACTTGTTCTGGTTCTTGATGACAAGATTCACTCTCAGGTTGCCACTGGCATCGGGCTGAGAGGGTACGTTCACGCTCTCGAAGCGGGGAACGTAGAGGGGATAGCCGCTCATCACGTAAGGATAGGCACCGTAGAATACACCTTTCTTGTCGTTATAGATAGTGGAAGCCACACGGCGACGACTGAAATGAGTAATTTCGCCAGTTTCCGCACCTGGAACAACAATTACAGGTGCGTCCACAATTACAGTCGTCCCTTCTAAATCCACAGACGTACTAGTTTCCACAGACGTACTAGTTGGTACACCATACTGATAATAGACATCGCGCTGAGGATTCCCACCATTACAGTCGAAGAAACTATTCAACGATGCATTTTCCAAAATTGTATTGTCCGGATATATTTCATCCATTCCTTCGCCAAAGAGCGCATAGTTGAGTACATTTCCATAAATATTGTTGTGCAGTTCAGGGTCTGTGCAGAGAATATTATACTCCATTGCCTTTTCGTAACCCTGATACACAAGGTTATTCATAATCTTCGTATAGCCAATGTTCTGACCTATGGCAGCAGGATACCAGTTTTGACGGTTCACATAGAAGGTATTGTGGTCGATGATAGCTTCTGTAAAAAAGTCAATGCAACTCACTTCCTCCAACGTAGAATAATATAGATAGAAGATATTGTTCAAGAACTCCCAGTCCGATGTGCTGTCATACGAGCCTAATATCTGTCCCGTGATAAACGAAGAGCGTATGCTACACTTACAAGGAGCATAATTCTCATCATTTGCCAAAATATTTCCCGTTACGCGGCAACGCTCAATGATGGCCTTGTCGTGACGTATGTTAACACCCGAAAGGTGAAGGCCCGTGAGCTTCACGCCTTCAGCTTCGATATTGACCGTGTTCGAGAAATAGGCCTCGTCGGCATCGTTCTCACCGATAAAGTAACCCGGACCTATCACGGTGACGGCCTTGTTCAAGGTCTGTACGGTAGAGAAGGTAGTGGCTTTGTCCACATAGAGGGTGTCGCCATTGCTCACGTTCACCATAGCCGCATTCAGGTCCAGGAAATTGGCATTAGCACGCTTGTCATTGTTCACACGCCAGGAAGCGGCAGCGGCCTCAGTAGCAAAACCAAGGCACAGGCAGCATACGAGAGCTGCAAGAAAGGTCTTAGATTTCATAATTCTTATAGTTTATATTTTTAGTTAATGTATGTTCAACTGGTTACACGTTAACAGATTACGGTGCAAAAATATAGAAAAAATGTTATAGTAACAAGAAAATAAGGAAAAAATTTTGAAATATTTATTCCTTAGACCAGAGCGTTAGACCGGAGCATGGTCATCACGCACCCATAGTTTGGTCACGGAGAAACCAAGCCATGGTCACGCATTGACCGCAGCGTGGTCATCCCAAGACCAATGCGTGGTCATGTGGAGACCGTGAGCTGGTCAATCGATGACCAAGGCTTGGTCATGCGATGACCAGATTTCGGTCACAAAACTGGTCAATATAACAAAAGTTTACAAAAAGCCCCCCACCGCATCTTTTGCAGTGAGGGCCAATTTTTATTTTAACATATAATGATTATCTAATCATACATATCATTTCTCTTTTTTAAACATATAATTACCATTAATTACGCATATAATTTCTCATATAATTAATGGAAAATTGACTTTCCCCTTCGGGCCGTCGAGCTAAACCTTCGTGGGTAATTAATGGCCATTACTGCGTACCTCGTGGGTCTTCGACAAATCTCGTGTTTATTTACTTCACAACAATCTTGAGCTAAAGCTCGAGCTCGTTCACGCTCGATAAAGCATGAGCGAGCTCTGCTTTATTCTCACTTAATCACGACCTTCTTGCCGTCAATGACATAAACGCCCTTCGAGGTCTTCTCAACCTTGCGACCAGTCAGGTCGTAGACAATTGAGAATTGAGAATTGAGAGTTGAGAGTTGTGCAATGCTGGTCGTTCCATTCAGGAGCAACTCGTGACGCTCGCCGCCTACGGTGACGAACATAGCACGGTCTACATTCACTGTTGCATCGCCCTGACCTCTCAGGTTCAGACGGATTACCTCATCCCATGCACCAGGGAGGGCCTCGTTGTCCATCGAGAATACCACTACGCGGCAGCGGCCGTCAGCCAACATATTGTAAGCCAGCTTGTGACTATCCTTAGCCATTTCAGTCAGCTCAACACCTTCAAGCACGTAGCCGGCAGGAATCGTCAGATCCATCTGGAAGGCAGTGTAAGCCGACAGGTCTTTCTGAGAAGCCTCAACACCACGAGAGAGTTCAATCTTACCCAGGATCTTATCAATCACCATCACCACGTCGGTCACGTCAATCTCGCCATCGCTGTTCACGTCAGCCAGCAAAGCATCGAAGTTAGCCGGGTTCTTCATCAGAATCTCATCGATGATCAGCACGGCATCAGTCACGTCGATAGCACCATCGTGGTTCACGTCACCATTTTTTGCATAAACCTCTGGTTCTTCAGACCCACCTGCATACTCTATAATCTGGAACTTAGTAATAAAGAGGTTGGTACCTGTCTTTGAGCGGGTCAATGTGATGGTCTTGCTACGGCCTGCCTCTGCGGGTACGATGGTGTACTTCGTTGTGGGTACACCGTTGAACAGGCTGTCGAGGTTGGCCTCATCGCCAAATATCTCACCTTCAACAGCCGTGCCGTTCTCGAAGATGATATAGGGGCTGGCCTCCTTGGACTGATTCTTGTTGATGAATGCTGTGTAAGCGATGGTGTCGCCTGCGTTCAAAGGCTTGTCAAACGTGATGACCATCTTACCGGCATTAGCAGATGCGACAGTATCAGTCAGATTAGCCTTCTTACCGTTCAGGCAGATGGTGTAATAGCCGCTGTTCGTATAGTTCAGACGGTCGCCGTCGCCATTGACGTATGCGATGTTACCGCCCCACTGGATAGGCTCACCTGTAGGCGACTCCCATGAGTAGCTGATGCCCTCTATAGGCTCAACGACAGGCTCTTCGATGATCTCGCACACGGTGTTTCCGTTCAGTGAATAGATATAGCTCTGTCTGGAAACGGTCTCCGGCGTGCCTTTATAATTGGTGAACTGACCATAGATGATGACCTCGTCGCCTTCCTTAATCTGCGTGAAGCCTTCCTTCCACAGTGTGTTCTCCAAATAGAGCGTCCTGTAGACGAGGAACTGTACACCTGTAGTATCCGTATCACTGATCCAGAACGTGGCGTTGCCATAATTCTCATCAAAAGTGTAATTGATGGTCGTGATATTTCCTTTCACATAGTAAGCCTGATCGGTCTGCTGTCCTACCTCAAGTGAAGAAGCGAAAGCCGCTGCCTCTGCTACGGTGAATGGGCGCTCCAACGTACCGATATTCTCTGGCAGTACCATCTTCTTTGTCAGGTCGGTATAAGCCAAAGGTGCAATACGGATGTTTCCTTCATTTACGTCAACAACACCTTCCATCGTATAAACGGCAGTAGGATCGATAGTCCAGCGGCGATTGAACAGGTTGAAGAGCGTAAACGTCACATTATCCGAATGGAATGCCAACGTGCGGAAATAGTCATCGGTGGTATAGAGACTGTCGAACGTCACGTTATCAATAACCACATACTGGTTCATCCACTGGCTGGGATTCTCGTTCAGTTCAGCTGCCGTAACTGGCTTGCGGGGAACCTCGTTACCGTAAGACAGCACCGATACATTTACACCCGACAGTTCAATCTTCAACTCAGGCGTTCCGAAATACAGATTTGGCACACCTGTTACTGTTCCGCTGATACGGTCGCCTGTATTCAACCCCGACTCTCCGAACAGCAGCATACCGCGATTGCCGTCTGTGACGTAGGTGTGATTAGCCCCTTTGTATGCCACCAGCAGGTCATTGAAAGTGAACATACACTGCGTGCTGTCACCAGCATAGCATAAAGCCTCCAGATCAGCGATAGTCGCTACAAAGCAGCTGTCTTCGCCCGGCTGCGGCTCAATGATGGTATTCTCACTGAAGCCAACGAGATACAACTGATTGGCCGTCTTGTAAACAGAACCCATACCTGTCAGGGTATAGGTTGCGCCTTCCACCAATGTCTCGACAGGGATATTGAACTGATTATAGACAGGCAGTTCTGTCTCACCGACATTAAACGTCAAGTCCTTTTTCTCAGCACTTACAAACTTGGCATTCTCAATGGTCACGTAGCCATTGACATTATCGCCCAACTGATCCACGGTGATGGTCTTGGGAACCACGGTGACGCTGTCCTGAATTTGCACATCCATATCTGTAAACCCGAGCTCTGGCAGGCCGTTGTAACGGTAGAGCTTGCCCCACACAGCACCGAGCTGACCATTGTCAAGCGCACCACTGATAACGTGTCCCTGCTGCAGTCCCAGACTGTTGTTGCCATAGAGCAACATATTGTCAGTACCATTGGTCAGGTAGATGTACTTACCAGAGGCAAAAGTAACGGTATTGGTAACCGGCCTGAGTTCCTCGTTAATGAACCAGTAGGAAGCATACTCGCCACCATTGTCCCACTTCGGATTGGTACTGGTGACATCGTCGACCAGACTTTTCAGCTGCATATAGCCCTTATAGACCGTCAGCGTGTAGCTTTTGCTGCTGGGCAGGAAATCGTTATCGCCGGCATACTCTGCAATGACATCCACAGTACCCTGAACACCATTGAAAATCTTCAGGGCATCGCCATCGACCTGAGCCAAAGAGTCGCTGCTCAAAGTCCAAGTCACGGTTGCACCTTCAACAGCAACATCGCCGGCCATAACGGTAGCAAAGGGGAGTTTCACAAACTCATCCTTGCCACAAGTTGCCCTGGTCTCAAAGCCATCGGCAAACACAATGCTGGTTCTGGTCTGGGGTACTACTGGAGTAGAACCTTCACTAACAGTTACCACGATTTCCGTAGTGCGAACCTGATTTTTCTCTGCCGTAAAAGTTACCTCTTCGGCAGATCCCTCCCAAGTTCCAATCTTTTCTTCGAACGTGTAACCATCCTGCTCATTAAACGAGCCTGGACCATACTTTGCCTCACCACTTGCTGTACAAGTGAAGACAATCTTTGTAATATTGCCTACCGCACTTGAAATGGTGATGGTCTTGCCTTTGTAGATGCGCAACTGATCAGCAGTCACCGTACTACCTACTACAGAAACAGTAATACCATCCTTTGTAGTAGAATAGTCAGAATTATCTGCTGGCACAAAATCACCAGAAGTAATCGTGATGTCAGTAGCCCAAGTGGTCATCGCCACAAACATCATAAACAGTAATGATAATAGTTTATTCATAAGCATTTATAGTTTAAGTTAAATCGTTATAGGTAATTTGGGGCAAAGATACGAAAAAAAGTGATAACTACCAAGAAATAACAAAAAAAATTCCGTGAAAGTCCATAAAGTCCGATGCAAGAAAAAGCCCCCACCGCATCTTTTGCAGTGAGGGCCAATTTTTATTTTAACATATAATGATTATCTAATCATACATATCATTTCTCTTAATCACGATCTTACGTCCATTCTCAACATAAACGCCCTTCGCGGTCTTCTCAACCTTGCGACCCTGCAAGTCGTAAACAATTGAGAATTGAGAATTGAGAGTTGAGAGTTGTGCAATGCTGGTCGTTCCATTCAGGAGCAACTCGTGACGCTCGCCGCCTACGGTGACGAACATCGCACGGTCTACATTCACTGTTGCATCGCCCTGACCTCTCAGGTTCAGACGGATGACCTCATTCCATGCACCAGGGAGGGCCTCGTTGTCCATCGAGAATACCACTACGCGGCAGCGGCTGTCGGCCAGCATATTGTAAGCCAGCTTGTGGCTGTCCTTGGCTATCTCGGTCAGTTCAACACCCTCAAGCACGTAGCCGGCAGGAATCGTCAGATCCATCTGGAAGGCTGTATAAGCCGACAGGTCCTTCTCGGCACGTGTAGCACCACGAGACAATTCTATCTTACCCAGGATCTTATCAATCACCAGCACAACGTCGGTCACGTCAATCGTATTATCATGGTTCACGTCAGCCAGCGCAGCGTCGAAGTTAGATGGGTTCTTCATCAGGATCTCATCGATGATGAGCACAGCGTCGGTCACGTCGACAGCTTCGTCGTGGTTCACGTCACCATTTGCAAATTCAGGCTCAATAATAGGTTCCACAACAAGATACTTCTGGATCTTCAGATTATCGAACCAGCAGCGACGGGTTTCGAAATTGTAATCACACTGCAAAACAAACATTTTAGGAATGTCGGCAAACTCAACAGGTTCAGACGTTGTGATTCCATTCGGACTGCTGATGGTGCAATACATCGTCATTGTACAGAAGTCCATGATTACCTCGAAGTTGGTCTTCTGCAAAGGATTTGAAGTAGGATACTCAGCACCAGCAGGAGAAGCATTATTATAGATGCTACCCGACTTTGCCCAAGCATAGCCCATATCAACATTGAAGGTATTCTCAGTGGTAGTACCATTGTAGAAGTTATGGTAGATGCCGCAGATATTCTCGCCAGCCTCGTTATTTAGGTAGAAACCGATTGATCGCCCGGTAAGTCCCTGAAGATAGAAATCGCAAGAAATCTTCAGTATGCTATTTTCCATTTCTGCTGCACTTTCGGGCATTGCGTCAAGAAGTACAGTTCCTGTTCCGTTACCCACACGGAGAAAGCCTTTCCACAGTTGCTCACCATTATCCCAGAATCCCTTCTCGAATGCAGCTGAAGACAATCCGTCGAGCGAGAAGTTAGAGAACTCCATTAAGCCTACAGCACCATTGATGCTATACAGACCTGTCTCCTCGTTCAGGACAGCGTCGTTCTCAAAGTCGATGTCGGCAAGCGTCAGCAGGGCTGATTCAGGAATGGTGGTCTTGAAGTATTCAACAGCCTCGTTCAGCTCGGCAATAGCATTGTTGACATAGTCAACATTCTCACCGCTGTAATACGAGCCTCTCATCTGGGTCTGAACGTCCTTAGCAGTGGCTATGGCACCCCTAAGATCACCTTTACCAGTGGCTGCACTGTAGATTTTAAGTGCCATCGTGGCCTGTGCCTTGTCAATAGCCATCTGCAGTGATTTCAGCACTCCGTTGGCCGACAGGAAATCACGGATAGCATGGACCAATGGAAGGACAGCTGTCTGACAGACCTCGTATTGCAGCAAGCCGCTCTCATACTGCGTGGTATTCTCATAGTAATCGTCGTATGTAGCGATGATGGCATCCTGATCCAAGGCCTCGTAAGCCTCTACCATTGGCAGAATCTCATCCACATAGTTCTGAAGAAATGCCTTGTTCCAGAAGTAGCTTTCATCAGCCAGATAATTGATGGCCACATCAAGTTGTGCACGGGCATCTTCAATCTGTTCACGGACATTGGCCTCGTAAGCCAACTGCTTTTGGTTGTACTTGTTTCCGTTCTTAGCCCAAAGAGAGGCATCCTTTACATAAACCACTGAACCATACCTGAGTTTTTTATATGCATCCTTACAATATGCCTTGAATCCAATCTCGTAAGTTCCCTGTTCCGCAATTTGTACTGGTACTATGAATGGGGTAAAGTCCACAGGTTCCAAGTCCTTCACCACCGTCACGATAGTATCTGGTTCCATTCCCTCTTCCGTCTTCACGATATAAGCCACACCGTATGCAGGATTCCAACCTTCGTTAACTGTCCATGAATTAGAGGTTGATTCCTCACGGAGCGCAGCATTACCCTCAATAGAGAAGACATACGAACCAGGTTCGAGCGTCTTCTGCATATAGATGCCCATAGGTGTATCTACACTGCCATAATTCCACGAACCTGTGGCAAAGTGTCCTAACTCAGGATTCGAATCCCTTATCCAGAAGCCACGCCCTGTAGGCATAGCAATCCAGTCACCGAAACTATTTACTTTCTGGATATTACGACCTGTGGTATTGATACCCAGATAATTGTCAGAATTACCTGCCAGATAGTCATCCATATTCGCCTTGACAAACTCATCGATGATCTCATTTGCCGCACCCAGCAATTCATCAAGCTCGTCCTGGGAAGAAAGATCGTCAATAGCATTCAGTTCATTAATAGCTGCAATAATAGCGAAATCATCGAGCAATGATGCATCCCATTCATAGCAGTTCTTATATGCATTCAGCTTCTCCACCATAGCATCACGCTGGCGAAGGTCGGCCACTTGCCTTGCAGTTTTAATCTGGAGGTCGGCAATTTCTATGGATGGAGACATCGTGGTGAACGAGATGAACCATGTGCGGGAAACGCCCTCGCCCTGAATGGCATAGTTGAAGGTCTGCCAGTCCTCGGTCAGTTCCTCAGCAGTATTGACAATCATCTCATCTTCTGTATAGGGGTAGGTGTAATAGCCAGTTTCATTGCCTGCCACCTTCACCAGGTTTGCTTGTGTCTGGCGACCATCACTGGGGATTCTTGTCCTTACATTGTCGAGCGCAGCACCCTTCATCTTAAAGCTTACCAGATAAGTAAGGTCTGGGTCGGAAGGTTCAAACTTAAAGTACATACCCTCGCCTTCCGTCTCATCCACGCTCACGACGGAATTCACGCCTTCTGCATAGCCGTTGGCATTGATGCTGAACTTATCTTCCAGTGACTTACCTTCTTCGGATACTACAGTCCATCCGTCAAAGTTCCGGAATGAGCTGTTTGCATTCAGGTTCTTACTAGTAATCAGGAAACGTCCCTGTGGAGTGTAAACGAAATTAACGGGAATCGCCGGATCTGTTATTGGAGTATATGCATAGATGCCATAGAGATAGTCCATGGTGCTGGCATTAATCTTCTTGAAAGCCAACTCCACATTGCCATCCTCTGTCACCACATAAGCCTGCTGAGTGTCGAAGGAATACTTTGAATATGTAGCATTGACGGTGGAAGAGGCGGGATATGTGACATTCACAACGATGATATCACCCTTCTTCATGTTAGGCATCAACACCCACGATTCCAAAGTGTCGCTGTTGATGTACCAGTTGCCTGAAGCACGGAATCCCCAAGCACCATCGGTCTGGAAGTAGATGTTCTCACCCCACCGTACATCGTCAAGCAGCAGAGCTGCGTAAGTACGGTTGGAGGCTGTGATGGTCTCTTCACTGAAGGCATTTGTCTCCCAGCCTCTTATAACGGTAGCAGCGTTCTCAGTCTGATTGACATTTTCTGGGAACAGGGCAACGGCCAATTCTGAAGTTGCAGAGGTAGTGTAGCCTTTGGCCTCAGCGTATGCAGTGATGATGGCATCTTCAGCAACTTCCAATGTTATGCTGCCCGTAAATGAGCCGCTCTCAGCACCATAAGTATAGTAAATGATGGCGGTAGGCGATAGCAGCAGGCTCGTTTGGTCTGCCGTAATTGTCACTGTGGTGTTGTCAGAGCGAACGATAGTAGGATTCATCAGCGTGATAGCTTCGCCGGCTTCTACGTCAAACTCCAGGACATCAGACTCAGAAGCACCTTTCACAGCCTTGAAGTAAATCTTTCCTGACTCAGAAACAGTAACATAAGCTTCCTGAGTCCAATTCTCGCCATCGGTGGATGAATAGAGAACTGCACCTTCTGTATCACAGGTTGCAGCTACGGTGCGGCTGATACCTTCAACAGCAATGTAGTTTGCAACAGGGGTCTGAATCACTTCGCCTTCTACAGCGTATGACAGCGACAGCTCGTCGATTCCGATAGCACCACCGCAGCAAGGCTCAACGATCAGCGATGTGGGATTGACATTGGTTTCCGACAGCACCACATTCTCAACGATAGCTGCACCTGTACTTGAGTTGGTGATAGTCAGCTTCACACCATCTGCACTTCCTGTGACAACGATATGATGCCAGTAGTCTGCAGTGTTGTACTGGTTGCCAGTTCCTGCGGTAAAGCGATAGGACTTATTGCAACCAGGAACAGGTAATGTCTGTGTACCATCCGACCCTGCGTATGTAAGGGTGACAGTGGTGTTCCAGTTGGAATTACCAGTAAGGTCAAAGAGGTTTGTGTCGCCTGCTTTCAGGGTTGTGTGGTCAGCCTTGCTGTTACAGCCGCCACAGGCAGCCCACTCAAAGCTAAGTGTCCATGTCTCACCAGACAGATCCGCAGCTCCCAACGATACCGTGGTTGCTCCAGGATCTCCATTGGCATTATTCCATGCATTAAGGAAATTGGTAGAAGTGATAACCGATGTCTTATCGTAGTCAAAGCTCACTCGGTTACCTGCCGTCAATGCAGGACTTAGAGCATCGTCAAAAGTATACTTCACCACAGTCTTGTCGCCTGCCCAAGCACTTCCCCCCACTAAGACCATCAGGGTCACCAGTAGAAAATGTAAAAAGTTCTTTTTCATTTGCTTGTTGTTAGTAATAATTCGTGCGCCTGCCGGTCCGTCAGCGCATTTAGATATCAGTTTTTAGTAGGTCGTCCGTGCCCGTCTGCGGACCTTTTTTTTACTTTCCAGTCTTAGTGGTAAAGCCAGTCGAGGCACTCTTTTCATCTTGCCTCACGCAAGGATGCGTTCATTAGGAGTTCTTTTGGTTTTAAAATCTTTTAGTTTCTCGCTGCAAATATACGAAAAAGAATCCATACAACAAAATTAATTCAAGAAAAAACCACAGCTTGTACGGTGTGTCCGTCCGTATTGCATTCCCAATTTATGCATCAATCCTGCCAATTTATGCTTAAATCCATGACATTGATACGTAAATTCGTTGCAATATGGTCTATTTCACTCAGTAATTCAGTCTATTTCACTCAGTAATTCAGTCCATATCACCAAGTAAAATCGTCGATTTTGCAATTCCTGCACCGTACTATGTCAACATCACCGACACGTAATGTCATGCGATAGGAACCAAAAAGCCCCCACCGCTTGTACAGTGAGGGCCTTTCTTTATTCTTTTTCATCAAGAATTAGAGAGATTAAAAATTACTTAACGACTTTCTTACCGTCAATGACATAAACGCCCTTCGAGGTCTTCTCAACCTTGCGACCCTGCAGGTCGTAAACAATTGAGAATTGAGAATTGAGAGTTGAGAGTTGTGCAATGCTGGTCGTTCCATTCAGGAGCAGCTCGTGACGCTCGCCGCCTACGGTGACGAACATCGCACGGTCTACATTCACGAAAGCATCACCCTGACCCTTCAGGTTCAGACGGATGACCTCATCCCATGCACCGGGCAGAGCCTCGTTGTCCATCGAGAATACCACGACACGGCAGCGGCCGTCACTCAGCATATTGTATGCCAGCTTGTGGCTGTCCTTGGCTATCTCGGTCAGCTCTACGCTTTCGAGCACATAGCCGGCAGGAACCGTCAGATCCATCTGGAAGGCAGTATAGGCTGTCAGGTCTTTCTGAGAAGCCTCAACACCGCGAGCCAAAGTAATCTTACCCAGGATATTGTCAATCACCATCACCACGTCGGTGACATCGATAGAACCGTCATTGTTCACATCAGCCAGTGAAGCATCGAAGTTAGCTGGGTTCTTCATCAGAATCTCATCAATGATCAGCACGGCATCGGTCACGTCGATAGCATCGTCGTTATTCACGTCGCCCATCTTGCCGCCAACCTTCACGATGAAGGTCTTGTCAGCGCAGGTCAGGGTCTGCTTGGCTTCGTTGGTCATCTTCACGTTCTTCAGCTCGATGGCATATTCACCATTGGCAAGCCAGTCGGTCACATCAACACCGATGTTTACCAGAGCACCGTCAACGTCTGCAATGATGTCGTTGCTCATGCTGGTACCTACTATACGGATAGAACCATCGGGCAGAATATTCGAGCTAAGGGAATGATCAGCTAATCGGTCTGTCTTCGTGATGTCATACTTGCCCTTGTTGTTCAATGCCAATGACATACCATCAGGCAGCACCACATCGAGCTGGAAGCCCACAACCTGATCCTTGTTCTTCAGGCTGACAGGCAGCAGGTTCGTCTTGTTCTTCGAGAAGCGGAGGCCATCGGCGATATAGAGCATATTGTCCTCCATCACATCGACTGCCGGACCTTCACCCGACTCGTTATCGGCATGTGGCCAGTTTACTTTGTAATAGTCGGCATACCAGTCCATGCAGGCCTTGCCACAGGCTTCCTCCAGTCCATCAAAAGCAGGAGCTACCGTACCATCGGCTACCAGTTTATCAATATCAAGCAGACAAGCCGTACCTGAAAGGGTCATCGAG
>Ga0256405_10007966_pt1 | contig 15508 bp, 13 predicted proteins | sample RumenRJG_02DNA_FD_189096 | JGI IMG/M metagenome (GOLD analysis project Ga0256405, IMG submission 189096) | Bovine rumen microbial communities from Lethbridge, Alberta, Canada - RJG_02 | ecosystem: Host-associated > Mammals > Digestive system > Stomach > Rumen | place: Canada: Alberta... | reverse complement strand
TAACTAACTATTAATGATGTATAAAACAAATTTTATACTATAAAACCCATATTAAATAATGACTATTATTTAAAATAATTGACACGAGGAGATAAATATGATCAATACAGGAGAAGAACTGGCACAATACATTGAATTTACCAACTTGGATAATACTGCTACAGAAGATATGATGCTGGATTTCTTTGAAAAAGCAAAAGAATACAAGTTTCATTCAGTTGTAGTCCATCCATATTACGTTAAATTAGCTAAAGAAACATTGGAAGGTACTGGCATCAAGGTCATTACAGTTGCTGATTTCCCATTAGGAGCAGGAAATACAGAAGGAAAAATTGCAGAAGCAAAAAAAGCAATAGCTGACGGTGCAGATGAAATCGACATGATGGCCAAGATTTCAGCCATTAAGAATCACGAATATCATGATGTAAGAGATGATATTAAAGCTGTAAAGGAAGCTATTGGAGATACAGTTCTCAAAGTCATCATCGAATGTCCTGTTTTAACCATGGACGAGATCGCTGCTGCTGCGGCAATGTGTGAAGACGCTGGAGCGGATTATGTGAAAACAGCAAGTGGATTTAATGGAAACCAGGATTTTTATTCATTAATGGAATCCTTAAGAGTAATCAAGAAGAATGCTCCTCATTGTAAAATGAAAGCAGCTGGTGGAATCAATAATTACAAGCTAACCACAAATATCATTGCGGCAGGGGTTGAGAAAATAGGAAGTTCAAACCCTCTTCCAATTATTGATGAATTAAACCATGTTGCTGGAAATCAAAAAGTAGCTCCAGGAACTGTAAAAGGTCCTAGACTTATTTAAAAACTATAAATTTTTAAACACTAATAATTTATCAATTAAACCATAATTTTTAAAACACAAATAATTTAATTAATTTTAAATTATTTCTATTTCTTTTTTTAAAATAAAACTTCAAACTTCTTCTTTTCAAATATCGATAAACTGATTCTTTTAAATAAAAACCAAGTCAACAAAGAAAAAATAACTTATTTTAAAAAAATACAATAAAAAATTTCTTTATTCAAAATCAATTAAAAACGAGCAAATTGTCTAAAAAAAATTAAATGAATAAAAAAGGAAAAAAATAGAGAGTGCCATGTGCCGGACTTGAACCAGCGACATCCAGATCTTCAGTCTGGCGTTCTCCCAACTGAACTAACATGGCAAATAAATGGTCCAGACGAGATTTGAACTCGTGGTCACCTCCACGTCAAGGAGGTATCATACCCCTAGACCACTGGACCTTTCACTTACTAAACTATGTCAATTGTAATATATAAATGTTTCTAATAAATGAAAAGTAAACATGTTCTAAAAAATCCAGTATTTAAATACTGAATTTACAAATATCCAAAGGCATGAAATAATTATTAAACCAATTATATTATGTAATTTCTCATTTATAAAATTATTGTAAGAATAAAATAAAAAGGATTGGCCAAAAGAATCTGGCCAATAGTACAACAGTTAAAAACTAATGAGCAAACTTATTTGATTGCTAACTTGATGTCTTCAGCTTTTACAGTTTTTCTACCAGCGTGGCGTGCGAAGTTAACAGCTTTTTTAGCTAATTCGTCACCTTTTTCTTCTAAAGCTTCAGCTAATGCAACTTTTGCATCATCGCTAACTCTTGGAGCGCCAGCATTTTTTAAAATACGGCCTACTGGTGCGATTGGTAATTCACCCATGTTTTCACCTCCAATTGAATGTTGTATCACATAATATTTAAATGTTTTCAATATATAATGGATTAAATTCCTTATTATCGAATATAAAAATTAATTAATATAGGAATTTAAAAACCAATGAAAATTAATAGAATATTAAAAAATATAGTAAAAAATAACCAATTAAATAGATATTCCACGACTCTAAAGTCTTAAAAAATAAACCTCTTAAAAAGTCTTAAATTAGCATATAAAGAATAAAAACTAGTTAATTATCAAAACAAGCAATAAAATAAAGTGATAAAATCCAAATGAAAAAATCTTTTATAATTTTAAAATTAAAAGATAAACTATGATTTAAAACTAAAATACAATTGAAATAAAGCCCTAATTTGAGAAACAATCCAATAAAAACTCTTATTAAAATTATTTTAAGAAACTAAAAAAATAAAAAAAATTAGATGAATATGCAATGAATAAAGGTTACAAAAAACTAAATCTCATGACCAATCAAATAAGTGCCTGTAGTCTCATCAATATGGACTCTGATAAAACTTCCCAATTCAACATCATGAACTATGATTGGAATATAAGAATCTGATTTAGCTATAAATCCTCCTTTAGGACCTTTTTCAACAACCAAAGCATTCATTTCACTATCTTGCAGAATCTTGTTCTCATCTTCAAGCAATTTGAACTTGACATCAGACAGCCTTTTAGATCTTCTCTTCATCACTTCAAATGGAATATCCTTTAAAGATGAGGAAATAGCTCCTTCCCTATGCTGATATTTGGAAATATGAATAATGTTGAATTTAACCTCTTCAACAAGTTCCACTGTTTGCTCAAAATCCTCTTCAGTTTCTGTCGGATATCCAACAATGATATCTGTCGCCAGAGTCAAACCAGGAATCTCATTTTTAAACCGGTAGACAATATCCTTGTACTCTTGAACAGTATGATGACGTCTCATATGCTTTAAAACCGCATCGCTTCCTGACTGAATAGGCACATGAAGGAATTTATAAACATTCGGCATGTTGACCGCATCTATCAAATCATCCAAGTCATCACCAATATTATTCGGATGCATCATTCCTATTCGAACTCTGAAATCTCCATCCAAGCCGGCAACTTCCTTGATCAAATCTGATAATTTCTCACCGCTGTCATGGCCGAAAGCAGCAGTATCCTGAGCAGTAAGTTCAATTTCAACACAGCCATCTTCAATAGCCTTTTGAGCTTCGGCCTTGATATCTGCAATAGGATAACTGTTAAGTCCACCTCTTGCAAATCTGGTGCAACAATAGCTGCAAGAACCTAAACAGCCTTCACATATTTGGATAACATGAATATACGGATCCTTGCGTATTTTAGGCACACAAACCTTTGAATCCTTTGAAAAACCTGTGACTCTTGAAACCTCGCCGCCGCATGCGGATTTAACAACATCAGCTACCTTGTTTAAATGATGCGGTCCAATCCATGAGCAATTAGGTCCTATTCTCTCAAGCTTCTCCGGATCCACTTCGACCATGCATCCTCCAACGATGACCTGCTTATCAGGGTAGGCCTCCTGAAGGCCTTTGATCCTATTGATAACCTTGCTTTCGGTAGGGAGCTTGACATAGCATGTATTAACAATGATGGCATCTGCATCTACAACATCGTCAACAAGTTCCATGCCCTCTTTTGCTAAAATTCCAGCCATGATCTCGGAATCCGCTTGATTGAATGTACATCCGTAAGTTTCTATAAAAACTTTCATATTATCCTCTTAAATTATAAAAATTTCATTAAAAAAAATTAATTGAAAAAATATAAGTTTATTCAGGCTTTTTAGAAGATACAACATAACTGGTTAAATCATAATCATAATGATTGAACTTAACCGGTTTTGCATAAACTCTTTTAATAACTCTTCCTTTTGCAAAACCTTTAATAAGCTTGCGTTCTTCTGTTTTGATAACATGAACGCGTGCAATATACTTGCCTATTTTAATAATGTCATCAACAGCTATCTCATACTCGCGTTCGGTTTCCACCTTGAATGATGCAACTTTTCCATGCAAATCGATGGAAACACCAAAACGAGCAGGAATCTCTTCAGATGAAGCCCAGATGGTTTTTACATCTCGAGCAATAGCTTTTTCCACACGTCTTTCCTCAAGTTCTAAAGCAGTGATTTTCACTTTGCCTAGTTCACATATCAAGAAATCTCCTACACGAAGCTCCTCTTCAGGGAACAAGTCAATCATAAGCTTGTGAGTTTCTTCATGAGCGCTTACAATCAACCTAAACGGCTTAGGTTTTTCCTGAGTGATTCTCTCTTTGTAAACAGAACCGCATTCCTCACATTTCAATAACAGTTCTCTTATATCCTTACTTTTAGCATTGATAATCTTGTTTTTTAATACAACAGCATCACTAGATCCACATACTGGGCATGCCATTTTAACACCTCTATGATTTAATAAAAAATCTTATTTAAACGCATTAATCAGTTTAATCATATAAATCTATAAAATAAGCGATTAAATAATAAATAAAGTTTTATAAATAGATTAGAAAGTCAAATTGGATAATTCCAATTTGATAATAAAAAAAATTTTTTATAAAATATTATAATGTATATTTAAAAATCTACATATTTAAAAGTTATTGTTGAATCAATGAAAATCATCACCACAAGAATAAAATCAAGTGATTGTAGAATCAATAAAATCATCACAACAAGAAGTGATTGTAGAATTAATAAAAATCTTAAACATTAGAAAAAATCAAAGGGAATTTTAATTCAATTAAAATGAAATAATCTTTTATTAAAAATAGTTTAATATGTTAAACCTAACTTTTAATCAATGCTAAAATTATTTAAATAAGAGGAACTTTGTGAAAATAATTTTAGAAACAAAGTTATCTATATATCCTAACGCATTGATTTTATAGAAAAATATTATTCCTTATTCTTAAGGTAATGTTCCACAATACCTCCATCGGATAATATTTCAAACATGAAATCATTGAAAGGTTGAATTTCAACTTGAGTATTCTTTGTTTGGTTTTCAATAATTCCCTCTTCAAGATCTACAGATAAAATATCTCCATCATCTGCTTCGATATCTGCGGTAACTACTGGAAGGCCGATGTTTATAGCATTTCTATAAAATATTCGTGCAAATGACTTTGCAATGATTACATCCACTCCAGCTGCTTTAATTGCAACTGCTGCCTGCACTCTAGAAGATCCACAGCCGAAATTATCACCTGCAAGTATTATGTCTCCTTTTTGAACACCCTTGGTAAAATCAGCTCTTTCACCTTCAAGAACATGAACAGCCAGTTCATTCTCATCAAATGTCCTCAAATATCTTCCAGGAATAATAACATCAGTATCAATATTATCCCCGAAATTCCAGACTTTTCCTTTAATTTCACTCATAATATACACTTAAAAATTTGATTGATAAATTATTGTAAATTTTAAAAAATTTAACTAATAAAAATTTAGTTCAAACATATATAAAATAATTTCTATGAAAAAACACAGTTAAAATTCTCAAAAAAAATAAAAACATGAAAAATCCTAAAAAAGTATGCAAAATCAATTTAAATATCAGTAACTTGTTGAAAAAAAGATCCACTTTTAAAAAAAAAATGAAATAATAATTAGCTTGAAAGCTAAAAATTATAAATATATTCAAATGACTAATGGTTGAAAAAATCAGCCAATAAAATATTCTATTCCCTCACAAAAAATGTGAAAGTCAATTCTCTGCAAAATGCAAGATTTATTTTTCCAAGACATAACCGTGATTTTGAGCTTTAGTGACAAAAACATTGTCTTCTCCGACAATCTCTTTTGTAGCATCGACTATGTCCTTGTTTTCTTCATCGAAAAATGTATATACCGCAGGGCCAAAGGAACTAATTCCAACACCATATGCACCAGCTTCTTCGATAGCCTTCATAGTTGGCAGAATATGAGGTTCTAAACTGTGTTCCAAATTGTTAAAACCATATTTTTGAAGCTGTGAAACTGACCATCCTACATTTTTAATGTCTTTTTCAAGCATGAAAGGCAACAAGTTCATTAAAACTATGTGGGAAACTTTTTCCACTTCGTCTTGAGGAATCGGACAGTAAGTTTGGAAAATATTTACCTCTTCTTGACCATTGACATAATAATCAATATCAGGCATTGCTACAAGGATATCCCATTCCTCTGGGAAGTCATATCTTGCAATTAATGGAGGCGGGCTGGCTTTAGATGCTCCTGATGGCAGGAATCCCGGTTTTTCTTTTAAACTGTGACCACCATCGACAATAAGTCCACCTAACTCATTAACATAAGTTCCAATACCTGAAGTTCCACCTCTTCCAACGATAGTACTTAATTCCTTGCCTTCAACACCACTAATGCCAACTGATTCTGTAATCAATTTAGCAGTAGCCAAAGCGATTTGAGTACCAGAACCTAAACCTGAGTGAGGGTGGTATGTTGAATGGACAGTGAAATGGAAACCAGTATCAATAGAAAAATGTTCTATTGTTCTTTTAGCAGCTGCAGGAATCTTTTCACTACATTCTGCAATAGCTTCTTCATCACTAAGCTTACTATCAAAGTCAAAAGTGACTCCTTTTTCTGTCTCTTCACATTCTAAAACAAATTGTGGATCTTGAAGAGCAAGGCCTATGCCTCCGTCAATTCTCTTATAAGAACCATTCATATCAAAAAGAGACATGTGCAACCTTGAAGGTGTCCTAATAATCATATTATTCACTCCATATAATTATCAACTTGATACACACTAATTGCATAACAAATTTTTAAAATATTTAATTTTATTGTTTGAGTAAATAAAATACTTTAACTTTTATTTAAAACTAAATATCCAATATTAATATATAATTTTTTATATTTAAACTTATTGAAAAAAAGACATAAAAAAGGCATGATTTTTAAAAAAAACTACAAAAAATGAGATAAAAAATATATACTAAACTAATAATTGTTAGAATATTATGATATGACTTTTATTTTTGTTTTAAAAAATTTAAACAAAAATCGATAATTTAAAAAATCTTTTTAAAAAATAAAAAAAATTACTAAAAATTGTAAAAAGCTTTTTGAAAAATAAAAAAAGTTACTAAAAATTGTAAAAAGCTTTTTGAAAAATAAAAAAAGTTACTAAAAATTATAAAAAAAGTCTTTTGAAAAATAAAAAAAGAAAAAATTAAGATAAATTATCTTAATTTAACATATCTTCCTGTTGGCTCTTCTTCCCCTGTTTCAGAATTAAATTCTTTTAATTCTTTTTTAAGAGGAGTGGAAAATTCTGCTTCAATAGCTTGCCTGTATATAGAGTTCATTGTACAGAATGGAATGATACGTCCGTCAGGAACTGCATAATGAATCACACAGTTTCTAACACGGTCTGAATCAAAATTAAAAGGATCCATGAAGTGCATGCATGATACAAGCAAGGAATTTACACTGAAATCACCTAAAGCCTCGTAAGACTGATCTCTGAATATTCCAAGCAAGAGTTTCTTAATATCAATATTTGAAGGGGCATTTTCCTCATTAAGGACCTTAGGTATATTTTTAGTTGCGCTTGCTAAAACTCTTGACTTAATTGCGAAACCACCGTTCTCCAATTTTTCAGTATATCTGTCCAAGTAGTTCAAGAACTTGTCAACATCAATGAAACGGGTGATTGGAATGATCTTGTCTCCATCTTTAAATACATAAGTTGCAGAACCACAGTGCTGGTGACAGTTTAAAGTTACAGGAGGCAAGGATCCCTGCAAAGCTCCGATGAATTTACTTACAGGCTGTACGGAAGTAGCTGAGTAGAAATCCTGAACAGCAATTACACCATCGGTCTGTTCATCAACTAATTTTAAAAAGTCAGGAATTGTTACTCTCTGGCTTTCCACTTCATCAGCAGGAGTTCTTCCGGAGAATGAAACCGGCTGGAAGTTTACACCATGAATAATGTCGACATTGTCTAGGGCGAATCTGATAATATCACCTATTTGATCATCATTTACACCATGAACAACTGTAGGTACGATTACAACACCAAGACCTGCTTCCCTACATTTTTCAATAGCCTGCAGCTTGATATCCAATAAATCCTTGTTTCTAGCAATCAAATAAGGCTCTTTAGTCAAACCATCAAATTGAAGGTAAACTGTATTAAGTCCTGCTTCTTTTAATTCTTTTGCATAACCTTCTTTTTTAGCTATTCTAATACCATTAGTAGCTATTTGAGTGTGTGAAAATCCTTCTTCCTTGGCAAGCTTGATTAATTCAGGCAAGTCCTTACGTACTGTAGGCTCTCCGCCAGCATACTGGATAGCTACAGCAGGAATTGGTTTTTCATTTCTTAAATTTACAAGCATCTGACGAATTTCTTCAAAAGTAGGCTCGTATAAGGTACCTGATGCCGCTGCATTAGCAAAACAAATAGGGCATCTTAAATTGCATCTGTTTGTAACATCAATCAATCCTAAAACAGTAGAGGACTCATGCTCTCCGCATAATCCACAATTGGAAGGACATCCATCACTGACATTCACAGTAGGATTGTCCAATGCAGTACTGACAGGGTCATATGCATCCACCATGTTATAAATCTCTGCATCGCTCCAATAAGTATTTTTAAACTCGCCGTGATCAGGGCATTCTTTTTTAATCCAGACCTTGCCGTCTTCTTCAAAAACCTCGGCTTCAAGAGGTTTAAGACAAGTAGGACATAAACTCTTAGTCTTCTTAATAAACATTCTCTCACCTCATTAAAAAATTATGCAATAAATATAAACAAGATATTAAGGAATTCCTCAGATAATCGTTAAATTATAAAATAAACATAATTAATTTAGTAATCCATTCATAAAAAAATAATCCATAACAAAATGAATGGGAATAAAGTATATATACAATATAATTATACTAACTTAAATATTAGTTTTTATGCTATTTAAATTATATGGTATGATTCACTAGACTTGTGAAATTTCCCTTTTTAAAATATGTGAATTCTTTAAAATAAAATAAATAAATAAAAAACCAATAAATAGAAGATTAAAAAATAAAAAATCAATAGGAATACTTTAAAATAATTTAATAATCTAAAAATATGAATAATAGAAAGTATTTTTTAAAAATACTGAATTTCAATCAATACCAAACATCCTTCATGCCCATCAGATATGCAAATGAGTTGCTGCCTAAATGAAGAACTATGCTAATTGCCATAATAAGCAGAACAAAATCAAGGGATAAAGGAACAACGAGCAAACTGAAAACAAGAGCTCCGCAGACAAAATCCAATTGATCAAGGAAAGGTGCCGGATCTCCACTTTGAAGGCCTATTCTTCTTTTTAAAAAGCTTCCTGCAGCATCTCCTGCCAAAGCCCCGAATGCCATCAGGAATCCAAGTCCAAACCCTGCAATAACAGATCCGTAAGCATGAATTCCTATAACACCATAAGTCAATTGGCTTAAATCTCCGAAACTAGCTCCAATAAAACCAAGCAAGCCTCCAACAAATGTTCCTACAACGGTTCCGCAGAAAGTTCCTCTCCAGGTTACCCCGTTTCCAATGAAACGCCTGTCATCTGTTAAATGACCTTTATGCATGCTGTATTCGGAAAAGTTCTTGCCTGAGTCCACAGGTTCTCCTCCTCCAAAAACAAGACCACTGAGATTAGCCACATATGCAGGAAGCATGAAATATATAGCCCCTGCACAAGCAATCAATAATGATGTTAATTCAAATGCCATTCTTTGCCTCGAATAATTTATGTAAATTTACTATTTTTATTTTATTAAAACTCATTTATATATCTAATTATAATTCAGAATCAATTGTTTCCAATCAAATGATTATAACTGGATTCCAATAGCTGATAAGTATGACGCAAGGATGAAAGCCTGCGGTCATTTTCAGGAATTTCATAAACAAAAACTCTGGAGCCTGTATCAACAATAGGATTATCCACCTTCAGAATGGAAGTGCTATAAGTCGGTGCGCTTTTGTTTCTAGTGTAATGGCTAAAGCCTATTTCATTTGTAACAACACTTGCAAGCTCAACAGAAGGGTCATCCATGGTTGGAGTAGCAATGTAATAACCTTCGCCGTAACCATCCTCATGGTCATGTCCTATGATTACAAGGTCCAAGTCTGATTTTTCCACATCACTAACCACATAATCATGCACAAGGGATTCCCCATTGGCTCTTCCACTGTAAAAGTCTTCAGGATCTTTTGTTACATTGACTTGGTAATTGATTATTTCCGCATCATGATTTAACGCAAAAGCCCAGCAGACAATAGGAATTGCAAACTGATGAAGCTTTTCACGGGAATGCATTCCAGACACCAGCCCTATTTTTACCTGTGGATTGCTGCTGTGAGTGAAATCCACCCGGTCAACACTTCCAAGCTCGTTTTGACCTATTATCTCTCCATCTCCGTGAGCAAATATGATAAATGCTCCACAGGCTGCAATGATTAAAATCAAAAATAAAACAAAAACATGTCTCTTTTTCATAAAATCGCCTAAATGAATTTAAAGAACCGTTTAATTTTCAAAATAGTTTTTAACCATTATCGCAGTACCTATAGCAGGAGCCACTACACACTCCTCATCACTATAGTAATCTCCCATTGATTTAACTTCCAATCCAAGCAATCGGGCAGCTTCAGCACATAAAATATCCTTGCCCAAACCTGTAACGACAACAGTATCCAATCCTTCCCTTTCAGAGACATCCTTGAGGCCGCAAGCAATCTGCCTTACTTGCTGCTTGTGAATGTAATCAGCCATTTCCAGGACTTCCTCATGAGTAAGAATATCCAAATCAGCACAGACAACTCTGGATAATCTTCTTTCAGATTCGACTTTTGTCTTGCCTGAGCCGTCTGCGGTTGCACATACATAATCCTCTTTCTTAATCAAGCCAAGGGCATTATAGACATCTGCAGTAATCGCAAATAGCTCTGATGCCACTCTGTAGGTCTTGCCTCCAATAGGAATTGAATCGACAAAACTGGTTACATTGGTACGGAGAGTGCCTGTATAAACGAGTTCTCCAGTAGCTGAACGTTCAAAATCGGTTCTGCCTACTGCACATTCCTTTCCATCCTTTATAGGAATAATATCCGTAGTTGTGCTTCCAGTATCAATAAAAATGCAGTTCGGTTCGATTTCTGCAACAATCTGAGAGGTGGCTATCCAATTGGCAGCCGCGACTTCAAGAGGGTTTTGAACCAAATCGCTGATTGATAGGACATTATCAACTCCAATATAAGCAACTGGAACATCAAACAGCTTCTCGCAAGTGGTGGCGATGTCCAGAACTCCTTCGGCTTTTGTATTGAAAGCATCAACAAGCTCGGCAGTCATGGATATGCCTACAGCATCAATCTGCTCAACGGGAAGGTTTCTTTCAATCAAATCGATTAAAACGCTTTCCAATCTGTCATTTTGTGACCACATTGGAAGATATTCAAAATCGACTATGATCTTTTTTATCTCACCGTCTTCAAAGTCAATAATTGCTAAGTCGGTATTTGCACCACCGATATCAAAACCTGCTATCTTCATTTCATTCCTCCCAATTATTTATTATTTTACTTAAATGATTTTTTATTCAATAAAATTAAAAAAATTTCTCATTTTCCACTTTAATACATGGAATTTCATTCTCATCCTTTAAAATATGAAAAATTTCTCATTTTTCCACTTTAATATCCAAGATTCCATTCTCATCCTTTAAAATATGAAAAATTTCTCATTTTTCCACTTTAATATCTAAAATTCCATTCTCATCCTTTAAAAAACTTACCTTGCCATCATATGATACCATTTTCTCAAAATCTTCGATTGTAATCTTTTTATCAAGCAAATCGATTAGTGATTTGGCTATATTGAAATCAGCTATCTTCTGCAGTCCCACATAAGAGGTAGTGAATCTTGAGTTGAGTTCTATAAGATAAACCTTGCCCTCATCATTATTGATTATCAAATCAACACCAACGAATCCTTGAAGTCCTGGAAGCATTTCACAAGCTTTTTTAGCTATCTTAAAAGCTTCTTCTTTAAGAGGGTGCTCGAATGGAATATATCCTCCAACATACTGGCCGCCGTTTTCATTGATTTCCACTATCTGCTTGTTAAAACTAATAGGAAGTGCTTTACGACCATTGCTAATTAAACTTACACTGCATACATCACCTTCGATGAATTCCTGAACAACAAATCTGGAGCCCGGCTCGTAGATTTCCTCAAGCTCATCTATATTGCGTTTGGTTTCAATGATTTTAAGGTTTTCACAGTCCACGCCAAAACGAGGCTTGGCTATCAGTTTATGCTCTTTGACAACATCCATATCACTCTCGTCCACTACAGGAACATCTTTAGGCCTTTTGAATAAAGGAAGGGCATATTCGCCGGATTCATCATCATAATCTCCATTGATGCCATCAAAGAATAGCTGAATGGCTCTTTTCCAGTAGGTCTTCGGATTGATTAGAATATTGTAAGTTCTAGGCTGTGGAACTCTTTTATTCAAGTAATCGAAGGTTTCAAACTTATCAGATGCAAGTTTTACAGCATAGGATGAGGAAGTGTATAATTTAACCTGCTTGGACTCAAGAAGTTTTGTCAATCTGTACAGGTTCATGTCATTTTCAGAGGATACAAACATTGCTCTATTGAAAACGGAAGCATTCACCTCCAGCCATTCGTATAATCCTTCATCTATTGCAATGATTTTCATATCAAAGTCAAAATCATCAAATATGTGTTCGAACTGTTTTGATACTAAAACACAGATATCCTCATCTTTTAAATCCAATACAATTGATCTTACAATCTCTTCCGCTTCGGATATTATCGCAGGATCATCAGTTCCAGAGGCTGTGTAATATTCAAAAATCAAGATTGTATCATCACTAACTTCAATATCAAACATATTTTTATTCTCCTATTAAGCTTTAACTAACCAAAGACATCTTCATTTAAATTAAAATTCATTTCTCAATGGAAAAATCAACAAATTAAAAGCAAATCCCCATCACAATGAAAAATCAACAAATTGAATTAATTATTATAATCTTCAAGTATAATAGTTTTGCCCTTCAAGTTCAAATCATCAAATGGGAATTTCACATCTTCCCCTTCAAAAGCTATCTTGATTAAGGCATTATTTTTGTCTTCATATTCCTTAACACTTATATCCTCATCTATAACCTTCATCTTGCGTGTGAAACTTGCCATAACCTCATCAGGGGCAACCAGTTTCAAAGAATCGGCGGCATCGGCATCTTCTATGATTTTTATCATCAATTCAGCCGCATTTCCCATGCCGTAAGGGTTTTTGGCATTTTTCATGCTGTTTCTAAACTCTTCATCATCAAGGATCTTTCTTGCATATTTTAAAATAGCCTCCTTATCAGAACCTACCAGGATGTTGCCTCCTGCAGTGACTGTTTCAGGACGTTCAGTATTGTATCTCAATGTAAGAGCCGGAACATCAAGGGTAATCGCCTCTTCCTGCAATCCTCCTGAATCTGTAAGTATGAGAGTTGATTTTGATGTGAGCAATAGGAAATCCAGATATCCCACAGGCTTGATTATGTGAACATGACTCAGGTCATTGAGCCTGTCAAACAAACCAAAGTTTTCCATTGTCTTTTTGGTTCTAGGGTGCATAGGGAAAATGATGTTTGTATCATCCAGCTCCTCCAATGCCTCTATGATATTAAGCAGCCTGTCTTTAAAATCAACGTTTTCAGCTCTGTGCATTGTCAATGTAACTATATTCTCCATATTGTCAATGTCCAGGTCTGCAAGAGATTTTTCATACTCTCCAACATCCCTTTCTTCGGAAATCTTGAGGTTTCTAAAACAGGCATCAACCACAGTGTTTCCGGTTACGAAAATGCGCTTTCTGGAAATGCCTTCCATTGCAAGGTTTATTGCAGATTCCTCAGTTGGAACAAAATATAATTTTGAGCTGACATCGGCAGCCAAACGGTTAATTTCCTCAGGCATTGTTTCATCAAATGACCGAAGTCCCGCTTCCACATGTCCCACTGGAATATGCAATTTGACAGCTACAAGAGCCCCTGCAAGAACTGCATTGGTATCCCCTTGAACAAGAACGATGTCAGGTTTTTCATCCAGCAAAACCTCTTCGATTCCTTCCATCATTTTTCCAGTCTGTTTTCCATGAGAACCTGAGCCTACATGGATGTTATAATTAGGTTTTGGTAATTTCAAGTCTAAAAAGAAGTTTTCAGACATTTCCTTGTCGTAATGCTGTCCTGTATGAATAAGAAGCAGTTCATGCCCCTTGTTTTGAATTTCATCCATAACGGAAGCCATTTTAATGATTTCCGGCCTTGTTCCAAGTACAATAGCTATTTTCATTTAAACACCTTCAATAGTCAGTTGATAATTTGAATAATCTTCACAAATTTAATAAATTATATCAATTCGAATAATCTTCACAAATCTAATAAATTATATTATTTTATATTTATTATTTTCAATCAATATAAGTTTTAATAAAAAGAGAGTGAAAAAAAAGATTAATTTAAAGGAAATATTTAAAAAAGCCAGATAATCAAAAACTGCAATACATATAAAAAAGAGTTTAAAAAAATAAAAAAAGTAAAAAAATAGCTAAAAGCTATTTAATTATAACTTTGAAGCGGTTTCAGTCATTATAGGAACCACTTGTTTCTTACGGGAGACAACACCTTCTAAAAGAGCGTGATTGTCTTCTAAAGTAACATCATATGCTACTTCAACAAGTGATGCCTGGCTTCCTAAAACCAGAACTTCAGAATTGCTGTTTACGATATCAGTAATGAGAAGCATGAAAATATCCAGATCCTCATCATCGATGATTTTCTGAATTCCGTTTTCAAGGTCTTCCTGCATTTCAAGAACATCAGGAATGCTTGCAGTATTTACCTGATTGACAATGGACTTGACGTCTCCAAAGTCGATTTGCTTTGCATCCAGATCCAATATTTCTTCAATTGAAAAGTCTGATAAGTCTGTTCCTGCTTTCAACATCTCAAGACCATAGGACTCGTAATCAATTTCAGCAATTTCAGCTAGCTCTTTAACAGCTTCCACATCATCTTCAGTAGTTGTAGGTGATTTTAAAAGAAGAGTATCAGATATGATTGCAGACAACATCAAGCTGGCGATTTCCTTTGTCACTTCTACTCCATTTTCCTTATAGAGCTTGAATAAGACTGTTTCTGTACATCCTACAGGTTCCGCCCTGTAGAATAAAGGATAGGAAGTTTCCAAAGCGAGTTTGTGGTGGTCTACAACTTTAAGGATTTTAGCGTTTTCCAAATTGTCAACAGATTCGCTTGGACTGTTGTGATCCACTAAAATTACTTGAGCGCCATCTTCAACATCATCAATAAGTTCAGGAGCTTCAATATCAAAATAATTCAATACATATTCTGTTTCCTTGTTCAAGCCTCCAAGCCTGCAGGCTACAGCATCGGCATTGCCTAAAGCCTTTTCCAAATTAGCCATTACAAGACTGGAAGTTATTGTATCTGTATCAGGACTTTTATGTCCGAAAATATAAGTTTTTGCCATATTATCACACATTAATTTTTATAAAATCATTGGTTAAATTGAAAAATAGTTTGCAACTATTAATATTAGATTATAACTTATTCAATATAAAATATTTGCTTGAAAAGTAGCACGAAAATTAAAATTTAAAAAAATAACTTGATGAAAAGTAGCACGAAAATTAAAATTT
>Ga0256405_10007965_pt1 | contig 15511 bp, 10 predicted proteins | sample RumenRJG_02DNA_FD_189096 | JGI IMG/M metagenome (GOLD analysis project Ga0256405, IMG submission 189096) | Bovine rumen microbial communities from Lethbridge, Alberta, Canada - RJG_02 | ecosystem: Host-associated > Mammals > Digestive system > Stomach > Rumen | place: Canada: Alberta... | reverse complement strand
ACAGCGAGGTCAGCGTCCTCAAAGAGCTGAACGTTCAGGCCAGGCTGCAGGATAAGGAACATAACGTCATCCTGATGGCGGACTGCGGCGATCTGAGAGAAGGCTTCTGGGACAAGGACGAGATGGTGGATGTGGCTGAGATGGTCGAAAACGAACTGCGCAACCTCCATCTGGCCGGTGTTGGCGTCAATGTGGGATGCTATGGTTCGATCATGGCGACTCCGGAGAAGATCCAGGAGCTGGTAGATATCGCTGAGCGGATCGAAGAGCGGATCGGCCGTGAGCTGGAGATCATCTCCGGCGGCGCGACAAGTTCCCTGATGCGGGTGCTTGACGGGAACCTGCCGGAGAGAGTCAACATGCTGCGCGTCGGCGAGGGGATCCTGCTGGCGTACGATCTGCCCCATCTTTACGGATATGAGATGGATGACATGTATCAGGACGCGTTCGTCCTGCGGACTGAGGTCATCGAAGTCAAAGACAAGCCGTCCCATCCGGTCGGAGAGATCGGATTCGACGCGTTCGGTCACCGGATCCAGTACGAAGACCGCGGGATCCGTCGGCGGGCCCTGGTGGGCATCGGCAAATGCGATTACGGTGATCCGTCGGAGCTTCTGTGCCGGGAATCCGGCGCGGAGGTGCTGGGAGCTTCCAGCGATCACACGATCCTCGATGTGCAGGACGTGAAGCGAAGCCTGAAGGTGGGCGACATCATCGAGTTTGACATCAAGTATGCGACATTGGTCTATCTGACCAATTCGCCGAACATTGAGAAGGTTTATATATAACAGAGGAGTGAGAGAATGGACAAGAAAAAACCGAATGGCTTAGCGTTGCTGCCGATCATTGTATTCCTGGTCGTTTACCTCGGCAGCGGTATTTATTACGAGTATGTGAATCCCCCGGAAGGCGGGATGGGATTCTACGTTATGTCTGTCGTCGTGGCGTTCATGGTAGCGCTGGCGGTGGCATTCGTACAGAATCCGGAACTTTCATTCAATGAGAAGATCACGGCCTGTGCGAAGGGCATCGGTGATGACAACATCACCATCATGCTGTTCATCTTCCTGCTGGCCGGCGCCTTCAGCGGAGTTGCCAAAGCTTCCGGCGGCGCGGAGAGTACGGCCAACATGCTTCTGGACGTGATCCCGGCGGGATTCGCGATCCCGGGCCTGTTCATCATCGCCTGTATCATCTCTATGGCGATGGGAACATCTGTAGGCACCATTACGGTCCTGACACCGATCGCTGTCAACGTGGCGGGCTCCGCGGATCTGAATCTGGCGATGTGTGTCGCGACCGTTGTCGGCGGCGCTATGTTCGGTGACAACCTGTCGTTCATCAGCGATACGACCATCGCGGCTACCAAGACCCAGGGCATCGAGATGAAAGAGAAGTTCCGGGCGAACTTCCGGATCGCTCTGCCGGCAGCCATCGCGACTCTGATCCTGTTGGTGGTCCTTTGCCTGAGAAGCTCCGGCGCGGATATCGGTCACTTCGATTTCAGCTTCCTGCAGGCACTGCCCTACTTCGCAGTCCTGATAGCGGCTCTGGCCGGCGTCAATGTATTCATCGTGCTCGGCTGCGGTGCGATCCTGTCCCTGATCATGGGACTGATCACCGGTTCGCTGACACTCAGCACGGGACTCAGCGCGATGGGCGAGGGTACCTCGGGGATGTTTGAGACGATGATCGTTGCGATCCTGGTCGCGGCCATCGGCGCTCTGATGAAGGAATTCGGCGGATTCGAATTCATCCTGGGCCTCATCCACAAAGGCTTTAAGAGCCGCCGCGGCGGAGAGCTCGGCATCGGCATCCTGGTCTCTATCATGGACATCGCAACAGCGAACAATACCATCGCGATCGTTATGGCCGGTCCTCTCGCAAAGAACGTCAGCGAGGAATTCGATGTTCCGCCGGCCCGGACAGCGTCCATTCTGGACATCTTCTCCTGCATCTGGCAGGGCATCATCCCTTATGGCGCCCAGCTTCTGGTCGCTGCGGGACTTGCCGGGATCAACAGTGTGGCGATCGTGCCGTTCCTGTTCTATCAGGCCTTCCTGCTGATCGCCGTGATCATCTCGATCATTATCCAGAAATAATTAATAATGATGCAAAGGCTGGGCAGATCATCTCTGCGCCAGCCTTTGTTGTATCAGCTTTTGCGCGCCAATAATCAGCATTCCTTAATTTGCCTTCATTTGCCCCCTTTAATAAGGAAAAAACAATTATTACCGTCAACTAGAGAGACTCAAGCGAAAGCAAGATTCTCCGGATTCATTAAAATGACCGGAATGTCTGGGCATTTTAATGAATAGAGCGATCAGTTCTGTCTGCCGGGAAAGGAAATTCCTTAAAACGCGCCCGTGAAAGCACAGAAATAATGAGTGCTGAATATTTAGGTTTAGTCACGGAGTGAAGTTCCCGCCACATTCCGGACGTGATTAGTTCGATCGCCTGGCCGATCCGGATCCTGATGAACAGCCTTTGCATGATAGTGGCCGGCTCCGAGCGGTTGATGACAGGAAATATTTGACATTCGTGAACCGAAATCGAGTTTCGGGCGTTCAGGTTCATAAATCGGAAAGAGAGGACGGACAAAATGGAAAAACCAAAAACAGGTCAGGCATTCGTCTTTCAAAAAGACATCCCGGCAGAGGACATGCCTACGTGGACGAAGCGGCGGATCGCCGCCCACGGAAAAGAAATGATGCTGGTGGAGAACGAGTTCATGACAGGCGACACGGCTCCGGAGCACGAGCACTATCACGCCCAGATCACCTATGTGATCAGCGGCGCGCTGGAATTCACAGTCGATGGTGAGACGCAGATCCTGCGGCAGGGCGATTCGGTGTTCATCAAACCACATGCGGTGCACAGCGCGGAGGCAGTTGAGGATTCGCTGATCGTCGATATGTTCGCGCCGATGAGGGAGGATTTTCTGGACTGACGGCGCGCTCCCGGGTCGCGCGAGCATATCAGCCGCTCGAGAAGCATATCAGCCGCGCTCCGTGATGCTCCAGCACTTCAGCGGTACTCCAGAAGCTCAGTACTTCAGCCGCTCCCGAAGCAGCTGCCGGCGGCGCATGAGGATCCAGAGGACCAGAGCCGTCACGCCGCAGCCGAGAGAGATCAACCCGGTGCCGGTGATCATCGAACTCCAGGCCAGAGTCGCCAGGCTCGTTCCGACGATACCGACCACATTGATCACGAACTGCATCAGGGCACTGGCCGAGCCGGCGGCATGACTGTATTCGTCCAGCAGAACGACAATGCTCAGCGGGCGGATCATGCCTTCAGCGAGCATCAGCGGAACAATGGAAAACATGAAGATCAGCGGATGCAGCCGGCCGATCAGAAGAAGAGACAGTGCTCCCGCCAGGACCATCGCGATGGTGACGGCCACGACCCGGGCCCCGCTGAAGCGGCGGACCAGGATCATATAGAGGAAGGGCGCCAGGATCGACATGCCGGCACCGACCGCGTAGTAGACCCCGTAGGCTATGTTGCTGATCCCGAAGTCATTGATATAGACATAAGAACTGATAGCGATGTAGGCCCAGACAGGGATCGTCAGGAAGGCCGCAACGCCCAGAAATAATGCAAAAGCTGGTGCTTTCGCGATCGAGAGCGCTTCTTTCACTACCGCGGACATGTGCTCAGAAACGCGGCTCTCCTTTGGCCAGGTCTCCGTGGAGATCAGGATTGGGATGGTCGTGATCCCTGTCGCGATCCCGAGAAAATAGAAGATCGAATGCCAGGAACTGACGTTGATGAGAAAGGAACCCAGCGTCGGCGCGAACAGAGGACCGAGGGCCGCGATAGACTGGAGCAGCGTCATGACCCGCTCGAACCGGCGACCGGTGAAGCTGTCTTTGATCATAGCAGAGGTGACCGTCAGTACAGCTCCGGTGCCGAGACCGCCTGCCGCCCGCAGTGCAGCCATGCTGAACACGCTCCCCGAAAAAGCGCACGCAAAGATGCAGACCGCGCTCCCGATCAGGCCGGTCAGAAGCACGGGCTTGCGCCCGAACCGGTCGGAGATCGTGCCACTGAACAGAGTGCTGACCGCAGTCGACACGATCCCGGCGTTGATGGTGATATTCAGCATGGATTCCGTCGTGTGGAATTCTTCTTTGAGAATGGGAAGAGCCGGCAGATACATGTCCAGCATGATCCACTGGATGGTGGTGATCACCATGATCGTCACAACGAAAAAGGCCATATTCAGATGCTTCTGGGGGAGGAGGATCTCCCGGTCGGAAACAGGTATCCGGTCATCCCGGCTAGAGCATGCTCCCCGGCGGTCGGTGTCAGTCATCAGCAGGATGCCTCCTTGTGGTGTCAGTCATCAGCAGGATGCCTCCTTGTCCGTTGCCTTTTTTCGCGCGGCGAGGAATTCCTTCACTGCTGTCTTCCGTCCGCACAGGATCGATGGCTTGCCTTGAAATGACAGGGGAGCACCGTTGATGTCTGTGACGGAACATCCGGCTTCTTCGGCGATCAGCTTGCCGGCAGCATAATCCCATGGGGAAAGCCCCAGCTCCGCATAGAGCCCGAATCTGCCGCAGGCCGTCCAGCAGCAGTCCAGCGCCGCCGAACCGGTCCGCCGGACATCGGCGGAGAGCTCATAGAGCAGATGAGCCATCCGGAAGGTAGGCTCATTGGTCGAATCATCATAAGGCGCGGTCCCGAACACGGTGATCGAATCTGCCAGCCCGGCATCGAATTCCGGAAGCCGGTGCCCGTTCAGCCAGGCGCCTCTGCCCTTAGTGGCGCTGAACAGTTCTTCCCGGTATGGGTCGTAGATGATGCCGATCCTGGTTTTACCGTTCACCGTCATAGCGATAGAAGTGCAGGAATGCTGAACTCCGTGGACGAAATTCGCCGTTCCGTCGATGGGGTCTATGATGAAACAGACGCCGTCATTCACTTCTTCCGGATCAGTGATCTGCCGGATCTTCGGCAGGGAAAGATCCTCCTCGCACAGAAACGAGCAGGGGGAGCACAGGATGTCCAGCCTTTGGATGAGCATCTTCTGGATCTCCAGATCCTTCGATGTGACCAGATCGCGGCGGCCCGATTTCGTGGAGACCGTGAAATCCCGGTCTCCGGAGCGGTCGGCTTTGAGGATCATGCGGCCGGCTTTTACGGCCAGTTTCTCGATTTCATGCTGCAGCAGCGCATCATCCGGTACGATCATAGACATAAATTCAGCTCCTTTTCTTTCGATTTGTATTATTATACGGGAAACAGCGCGGAAACTCAACGGGGCGACAGGAAATGAGCACAATGGAATAAATATGGAATGAATATGGTTGACTTGTGGAATGAGGCGTTATATAATCGTAACACCGGCAGGCGATCGCAACATGCAAAGGCTGGTGCAGTGGTTCAGGAGGTGCGCGGGATGATGACACTGGACGAGATCATCGAGACAAAGAGGCAAGTGGGATACACTAACGAAGACATTGCGGATATGACCGGAGTGCCGCTGTCGACGGTACAGAAGGTTTTCGGGGGAACGGTGAAGGCTCCGCGGAGGAAGACTCTCCAGGCTTTGTCGGACCTGTTCGAACCCATCGCGGCAGAGAAGAGCATGCTGCGGGAGGAGGCATTCAAGTACAGAGGCATCTCGTCTGCACAGCGGAGCGAGAAGGATCGGTTCGGCGGCCGGGGCAAGGGTATGGGCCGGGGAGAGTATACTCTGGATGACTATTATGCCTGGCCGGATGACGAGCGGATCGAGCTGATCGACGGGCGGATCTACGATATGGCTGCGCCGACGACAGACCATCAGCTGGTGATCGGTGAACTGATGTGGCAGTTTATGAACTGCCAGAGGGAGCACGGAGAAAGCTGCCGTGTGATCGTTTCGCCGGTGGATGTGCAGCTGGACTGCGACGAACGGACGATGGTCCAGCCGGATATCGTGATCCTGTGTGATGAGGAGAAACTGATCCGCCGGTGTATTTATGGCGCGCCGGATTTTGTCCTGGAGGTGCTGTCCGGCTCCAGCCGTTCGAAGGACATGGTGAAGAAGCACGAGAAATATTTCGAGGCCGGCTGCCGGGAGTACTGGATCATAGATACGGAGAGAGAAGAGGTGCTGGTCAGCGACTTTGAACACGAAGATTTTTACAACCGGTATACTTTTGATGACAGGGTGCCGGTCCGCATTTCGGAGGGCCGGTGTGAGATCGATTTCCGACAGGTCCGGGAACGGATGATCTGAACCTTGAGGAAATCCGGGAAATGCAGTATGATATCAGAAGAGGCAATTATCATTTGATTAGAAGACATACAGGAAGGGAGAAAGCAGATGTTTGGAACGATCGTTTTGCTTATTATACTGGCTATTCTGCTGGGGATCGTAGTACGAAACGTAGTCATCGTACCGCAGCAGCATGAATACGTTGTGGAATTCCTCGGGAAATACCGAAAGACATGGGGCGCGGGACTCCATATCAAGATCCCGTTCCTGGAAGCGGTCGTGGCGAAGATCTCGCTGAAGGAACAGACACTGGACTTCCCGCCGCAGAATGTCATCACTAAGGATAACGTCACGATCACCGTGGATTCTGTCGTATTCTCCCGGGTATTCAGTTCGAAGGATTACACCTATGGCATCGAGGATGCCCTGTACGCGCTGGAGAATCTGACGGCGACGACCCTGCGTAATATCCTGGGTGAGATGGAGCTGGACCAGACCCTGTCCTCCAGACAGGAGATCAACGCCAAGATGGAAGCGATCCTGGACGCGGCGACAGACCCGTGGGGTCTCAAGGTGACCCGTGTGGAGATCAAGAACATCAATCCGCCGAGAGACATCGAAGAAGCAATGACGAAGCAGATGAAGGCTGAGCGTGAGAAGCGGCAGGCCGTACTGGAGGCAGAAGCCCATAAGGAATCCGTCATGAAGCGGGCTGAGGGTGACAAGGCCGCGAAGATCCTGGCTGCAGAAGCAGAGATGCAGGCAAGGATCGCTGTAGCCAAGGGTGAAGCGGAGTCCATCCGACTGACCTACGAGGCTCAGGCGACTGGTCTGAAATACCTGTCCCAGGCCAATATCCAGGAGAGCGTGCTGCGGCTGCGCGGCATCGATGCGCTGAAGGATGTGGCCGACGGCAGAGCGACGAAGATCTTCATGCCGACCGACCTGAGTGATGTGGTCTCCGTCATAGGAGCCATCGGAGAGACGCTGGGCGTCGGCGATGCAGAGCCGATCGACAAGAGCTCAGAACCGGTCCCGGCGCCGCCGACAGATCCGTGTCATGGTGACAGCGCTTCGAAGATCACCCAGGAGATCAACGCCCAGAAGAGAGACGCGTGGCTCCAGCAGAACACGAGGGGCTGATCCGTCCTGGCGTCACTTGTGCCAACAACGTCACCGGCGTCACCGGCATAACCTGAAACAGCTTAATTCCACTGCCGCTGCAGGTGCTGACTGCATTGACACGGCAGTGGTTTTCTTATATAATATTTATTCAATGGTATACAGGAGAAGTATGCCTAAATAATAAAAAAAGGAGATTTGATCAATGGCTGAGATCATCAACGAAGAAATCATCTTAACACAGGAAGGGTACGACAAGATCGTCGCTGAACATGAGGAACTGGTAGCAGTCAAACGTGGCGAAGTAGCGGAGCGGATCAAGGAAGCGATTTCCTACGGAGACATTTCCGAGAACGCGGAATACGATGCTGCTAAGAACGAACAGGCAGAGCTGGAGGAGAGGATCCTCTATCTGGAGAACATGATCCGAAAAGCCAAGATCGTTCAGGACGACGACGTTAAAGGTGATATCGTAGGGATCGGCCTGAAGGTCGAGGTGAAGAATACAGAGACCGCAGAGACGGCGGAATACACCATCGTCGGCGCGACAGAATCGGACCCGTTCGAGGGAAAGATCACTACTGAATCCGCCGTCGGCAAAGCACTGGTCGGACATAAGCAGGGCGACATCGTATCGATCGAAGTGCCGGACGGCGTCATCAACTATGAGATCCTGAACATCAGCAAATAAGACAGGGAGGATAATATGCACTGGTCAGATAGAATAGCAGATAAAGTAATCAAGAGAAATCCGAACAAAGAAGAATATGTATGCGCTGCCGGCATCAGCCCGTCCGGATCCATCCACATCGGAAACTTCCGTGACATCGCGACCGCGCTGTTCGTATGCCAGGCGCTGGAGAGAAAGGGCAAGAAAGCCCGCCTTCTCTTCTCCTGGGATGAATACGACCGTTTTCGTAAGGTTCCGGTGAACGTAGCCGAAGTAGACCCGGAGAACAAATTCGAAGGATACATCGGACTGCCGTATAAGGATGTCCCGAATCCGTTCGATACCGAAGAAACAGATTACGCCGATTACTTCGAGAAGGAATTCATGAGATCCATCGACAAGTTCGGCATCACCATGGACTACCGCTATCAGGCGGATATGTACCGCAGCGGCAAGTATGTGGAACACATCATCACAGCCCTGAAGAAGCGGGGCGAGATCTTTGACATCCTGGACAGCTTCCGGACCCAGGAAGCTCAGCCGGGAGAAAGAGAAGCCTATTATCCCGTCAGCATCTTCTGCCCCCACTGCGGCAAAGACACTACGAAGATCACATCCCTCAATGAGGATTGCACTGTGGCGGAATACGAGTGCGAATGCGGTCATAAGGGAACATTTGATTTCACTAAGGACTTCAACTGCAAGCTGGCATGGAAGATCGACTGGCCCATGCGCTGGATGTACGAAGACGTCGACTTCGAACCGGGCGGTAAAGACCACGCCTCTCCGGGCGGCTCCTATGAGACCAGCAAGGTCATCTGCAAGAAAATCTACGGACACGAAGCGCCGGTCTTCGTCGGATATGAGTTCATCGGCATCAAGGGCACCACAGGCAAGATGTCCGGTTCCTCCGGCCTGAACCTGACTCCGGAGACACTGCTGAAGCTGTACGAGCCGGAGATCATCATCTGGCTGTATTCCCGCTGTGAGCCCCAGAAGGCGTTCAACTTCTGCTTCGACGACGAGATCCTGCGCCAGTATTTCGAATTTGACAAGAAATATAATCAGTACGTGGACGGTACCGCTAACGAGCACGACAAGACCGTCATGGAGAATGCTCTGATGTTCGGACCGCGGATCAAGACCGTTCCTATGGCTCTGCTGGTCCAGCTGGGCTCCATCGTAGACTTCAACGTCCCGATGATCGAGACCGTCTTTGAGAAGATCAACCAGCCGTATAAGTATGAGGATTTCAAGGACAGACTCGACAGAGCGAAGTTCTGGCTGGAGGAGTGTGCTCCGGAGAACGCCAATAAGCTGCGTCAGACCAGGGACTGGGAGACCTACAACAGCCTGGATGAGAACGGCAGGAAAGAGATCGAGATCCTCTACAACTATCTGAAGAATGAGGATTACGACCTGGATGCGCTGAACGCGGAGCTCTACGCGATCCCGAAGCAGATCTACGGCGAGGACGCGGAGAACCTGAAGAAACTGCAGGGAGCATTCTTCAAGAGCGTCTACAAGATGCTGATCGATAAGGAGAGAGGACCGAGACTGTATCTGTTCCTCTATGCCATCGACAAAGAGCGGTTCCTCCCGCTGCTGGACTTCTCCTATCCGCAGACAGAAGAAGAGAAGGCAGCAGACGAAGCCGCAAAGGCTGGCCCGGCCGAAGAAGAGAAGCCGGAACGCGTTTACGGCGAACCGGATCCGGTAGAGCCGATCACCCAGCCGAACATCTCCATCGATGATTTCTTCAAGATGGACATGCGTGTCTGCAAGGTGCTGAAGTGCCAGGAGATCCGCAAAGCCCGCAGCAACTTCAAGCTGACCCTGTTTGACGGCGAGAAGGAGCGCGTCATCGTCTCCAGTCTGAAGGGTGAATATGAGCCGGAGGAACTGGTCGGCAAGAAGATCATCGTCGTTGCCAACCTGGAGCCGGCGCGTATGACAGGCGTCGAATCCGAAGGCATGCTGCTGGCGGCGACCAACAACGCCTGCGGCTGCAAGGTCATCTTCGTGGATGACATGGTACCGGAAGGCACCCGGATCTGCTGATCGAGACAACACAAGATAATAAAAATAACGCAAAAGACTCCGGCTCAGGCCGGAGTCTTTTGCGATCAGTAATTCATATCATTTCCATATACAACTGCAAAAGGACGAATTAAATGTTGTTTGAGGAAGTTAGTTAACTTTAACTAACCATAATATACTATAGGAGAAGGGGCCCGTCAAGGGCTTTTTTTGATTTTTTAGGGCAATATTCAGTCAAAACTATAGGAAAAATGCTTTTTGTTGACGCATTTATTGATTGCCGTTTTGTTAAACTTGTGTCACAAAGAAGAAATCGTGTAAGAAATCGTGTCAGAACCAGATGGAGATAAAGACAATGAAAAACAGCATGAACAAAGAATATAATACGACGGTAACTCCGATCGTAGACTTTGTCAGAAAGCGGGGAGTGATCCTGCTGGCATTGTCGGCGATCATCGTATTTGTGACCTCCTATATGCTGATCCTTCCGGCTCTGACTCTGGATGAAGAAGAAGCCGCCAGCCAGGGAGGCATCGACCTGCAGACAGAGGAGCAGATCGATGCGGACCAGCAGGATCAGGTAGGATCAGAGCAGGCCGGAACACAGGAACAGACCGAACAGGAACTGCAGAACGAAGGACCGCAGGAGCAGACGCCCGGCGGGACTCTCACCTGTGAGGGCGCTGATTTCAGCGTTCAGACTGTCTTTGACAGTGAAGCCGGTCTTCCGGAAAATACCCAGCTGGTGGCAGAGGAGATCCCGGACAGCGATGAGAACTATGCGGCCTGGTGCGATGAAACGCTGAAGGCTCTGCAGGAGACCGATGAAGGCGAGTCGATCGAAAGCCTCGAGTTCGCCCGGTTCTATGATATTTCTCTGTGCGCCGATGAACAGGAGATCGAGCCGGAAGCGGCAGTAAGCGTCTCGATCTCTTATAAAAAAGCGATCCCTGTTGCCGATGAGGAACACCTTCGGATCGTGCATTTCGCGGTCGATGAAGAGGGACAGCTGCAGCCTGAGGTCCTGGAAGAGGAAAACGTCGTCCTCAGCATGAAGAAAGGGAAGCTGCAGGAAGCTGCCTTTGAGGCGGAGAGCTTCAGCGTTTATGGAATCGTCTATACAGTGGACTTCCACCATGAAGCGGATGGACAGACTTATGAATACAGTATCGAAGGAGAGAGCGCGATCAGCCTGAAAGATCTGGTGCAGGAGCTGCACATGGCAGAAGACGCGGACGCGTTCATGAGCGAAGTCAAGAACGTAGAGTTCACAGACCCGGATCTGCTCAGAGTATGCCGCGTTGAAAATGATACTAAGACACTCTGGGATGTCAAGCTGGCAAACCATTTCCTCCAGCCTTCGGATCTCTGGAGACCGGAAAAGGAAGTCAGAAAGAACAACGAACAGCCGATGCAGGCGGGAGACTGGGTACTGGTCAGCCTGCAGCCCTTTGATACAGAAGAGACCCTGACGATCACCATGAATAACGGAGATCAGACAGAGCTGAAGGTCACCGACGCGCAGGACGCGCCGATGAAGGACGATGGTGTCACAGTGGATTCCATCACCAATCCGGCAGGGACCACATTCGATGTTTTCAATTACTGGGTCGATGATAACCTCAAGGACGAATTCGCCAGACTGGCGTGGCCGGGATTCGACAAGCCGGGCACCGACGCCAATCTGAAGTGGGACCAGCCTTTGCGCGGGACAGGGGGAAATAACGCGGGCATCAATGCCAGCAGCGGCGACGCGGCTCACGGACATGCTCTCAAGTTCAGCCCCGCCTTCTCGCACACCGTTTATGACGGAACGATCAGGAACTGGACCCAGGAGACCAGTGACAACTATGGAGGCGCAACGCCGACAACAGGACTGAACAGCTATACGCTGAACGCGGATCCGAGACAGGGGATCGTTGCAAACACCCTTTCTAACGGCTATCCGAAGCTGTCCGGAAACGGAGCTCTGGGCTGCACGAATGAATCGCTGCAGTACCTGTTCGATCCGGCCGTCAGCCATGCGGGCAAGGCCAGCTACAGCGGAGCGGACCGGCTCCTGTACGTTGACAGAGATGGTTACTACACCTATGACAGCAGAGATTACAAAGCGGATTTCGACACCTCGTCCAAAGAATTCACCCTGACGGAGCAGACAGCGTCGAATACAGAAGAGAGAGGCTTCTGGCCCTTCGGGACACAGCATTACTGGGTCGGCATGCACATGAATGCCCAGTTCTCGATCCCGACCGGCGGACAGGTCCTGAATCCGAGAGGAGAGATGAAGGACATGCAGTTCGAGTTCTCCGGCGACGATGATACCTGGATCTACATCGATGGAGTCCTGGTCGGCGACGGCGGCGGGATCCACAACCGGACAGAGATCGACATCAATTTCCGCACCGGCAGAGTGCTGGTCACCGGAACCAAGGACCCCAACCACATGGGCGGGACGCTGGAGCAGACCCTCTGGCTGGATGATATCTTCAGGGCAGCAGGAAAGTATGACGCCGAAGAATGGGACGGCCACACATTCAAAGAAGGAACCTACCATACCTTTGATATGTTCTACCTTGAGCGCGGCGGCGGCGAATCCAACCTTTATATCCACTACAACCTCGTATCGACAGCGGATTTCACGGGACATAAGGCCTATACCGGCGGCGGTGAAGACCACGTTCTTGCAAGAGACCAGTTCCAGTTTGAGATGATCGGTCTGGACGAGGATCGTGAGGCGATCATGCCGATCGGCGGGGATGAGAACGGAGCGGGAACCGTCGCGAGCCCGAAGAAGGTCCATACGGACAAAGCCTGGGGAAACGAGGAAGACGGATACCTGGCGGGAACAGTGTATACGACCGGTGTCACAGAAGATGGCAATATCAACTTCGGTACTGCAGAGATCACGCAGGAAGAAATGAGAAACTGTGACCAGGGACATCCGAGCACCTTCAAATACATCATCAGAGAAGTCATTCCGGGCGATGCGGTCAACGAAGATGGCATCCGCTGGGATCAGGCGACCGAAGAGCAGAAGGCAAATGGCAGATTCTCGAAGGACCAGGTCGTCTATGACAGCACAGTTTATTACATGCTGGCGACCGTCACCTCCTGGGATCAGCTGGGGCCCGACGGAAATACCTACAAGCATTACGGACTGAGCAAGACCTACTATACCGACGACACCTTTACAGCACAGGCAGACGGCGTGACCTTCGTGGATTTCCGGAACACGTACCAGCCAGCCTTTGGAAACGTCGGATTCGATAAGGTCGATGCAGGCGGCAGAGCCGTTCCGGGCGCACGGTTCGCATTGTTCACGGGCAAAGGCTGTAAGGAGATCGCGAAAGACGCAAGCGGAAAGGAACTGACGGAAGTCTCCGATGCCGACGGCAAAGTCTGGTTCGAAGATGTGCCGACGGGAATCTATTATATGAAAGAGACCCAGGCTCCGGAGGGCTACACGATAAACAACACAGTTTATAAAGTCACTGTCACGGACAGCAGAGACAAGACAAGATCCTCTCAGATCGTGGTCCTTGGCGATAAAACAAAGACCCCGGTCACCGAGATCGTGAATACAAAGCCAGGTGAGCTTTCAGTCGTGAAGCGGTGGGTCGACAAAGACGGAAATGAAGTGGACGGAGGGAATGGTTCTGCTACAGTCCAGCTGCGCAGGTACCACTACGAAGCACAGCAAAGTGAGGCAGAGTCCCATAATGTTACGGTCCGCTATACCGCGCCGATCAATTGGGGGCAGACCAGGACAACGGAAAAAACCTGGACCATCGATGGCGATGCAGCCGTGATCAGCTGGGAACTCAGCGGCGGCGCAGACAAAAATGTTTTCTCGGGATACGATTCCTTTGAATACACAGATCATCCTAAATGGAGCATCGAGCGCAGCGGCATCCATTCCGACATCACGGTGAATGTCACACTGGACTCCGGTGCGTATTGGGTCGTAGCCAACTACGGCTTCGGGATCGATGATATCAATGTAGAGGGTGTGCAGGCGGAGACGATCCCTGATGAGCTGGTGCCGGATACGAGCTTTCCGGCCGACTCTGACAGCGAGGCGACGGTGACTCTGAGCGCGTCGAACAACTGGGGAAAAACCTGGACGATCGGTGATGATCCGAGATGTGACTTCCCGGCGACCGACGGAAGACAGCATTACCTGTACTACGCCGTAGAGCTGGATGAGGATGGCAATGAAGTCTCACCGGGCGAAGACGTGTCAGAAGGCGTCAAACTGCTTGGCATCGAGTACGATCCGGAGAAGACGGAAGATGCTGGTATCACCGAAGGTCTCATCACAGTTATCAATGAGACAGAGGTCCCTGAGACCGATTATGGATACGAACTTCCATCCACCGGAGGCCCGGGAACGACCTGGATCTATCTGCTGGGAACCGTCCTGCTGCTGGGATGCGGGATCACATTGATCGCCCGCAGGAGGATCCGCCTCTGAAACGAAAATCATAAATGATCTCAACAGGTCCGGCTTATGCCGGGCTTGTTTTTTTGAGTGACCGTTGATGCTGCTTTCTGTATAGCAGCGTCAAGATGTTGTGTTTTAGTCCTGTTTTGGGCGATACGCGGGAATGTTTCGTAAAAGTTTCGTGTATAATAAGGAAATCTGTGTGCCTTTTTTGTAGACGAACGGACCGTTTAATGAGATAATTATTCTGTATCCTTGTATTTGCAAGAGAAGAAGGGACTGAGATATGAAGAAGTCAAAAGATATGTCCGCGGGAAAATCTCATGGACAGTTCATAAAGAATCGTCGTTCAGTTCTGATCGCGCTGTCCGCGGCAATCGTTTTCGTAACTACATACATTTTGATTTTGCCTGCGATCACCCTGGATCAGGAGTCTGCATCCGAACAGGGCGGTATTGATGTGCCGGCAGCGGAGCAGCAGTTACAGGATGTTTCTCAAAGTCAGGAGGATCCGGCTTCTGATTCCGAGCCCGCATCGAAGCCTGCGGCAGAATCTGCTTCAGATCGTTCAGCTGAACCCGCGGCAGGCCAGCTTTTGTATGAAGGTAAGGGGTACACGGTCGAGACAGCTTTTGGAAAAAAGGCAGGCCTGCCGGAGAACACCATCCTTTCTGCTGACGAGATCACGGAGAACGATGAAGATTACTCTGGCTGGCGGGATGAGGCACTGAAAGCGGTGCAGGAATCAAAGAACGGCGAACAGGTCGCAGGTCTCGAATTCGCGAAGTTCTATGACATTTCTCTGCAGGCAGGGGATCAGGAGATCGAGCCGGAAGCTCCCGTCAATGTATCCATTTCCTATGACAAAGCTCTGAAAGCAGCCGATGCGGACCATGTCCGGATCGTTCATTTTGGTGCAGACGGGGAAGGCAACCTGGTGCCGGAGGTCCTGGATCCTGAGGATGTAGAGCTCGAACTCGAGAAGGGCAAGATGAGCGGCACAGCCTTTGCGGCATAGAGC
>Ga0256405_10007964_pt1 | contig 15511 bp, 7 predicted proteins | sample RumenRJG_02DNA_FD_189096 | JGI IMG/M metagenome (GOLD analysis project Ga0256405, IMG submission 189096) | Bovine rumen microbial communities from Lethbridge, Alberta, Canada - RJG_02 | ecosystem: Host-associated > Mammals > Digestive system > Stomach > Rumen | place: Canada: Alberta | collected... | reverse complement strand
CCGGTGTTTCTTGTACCACCTTCTTTCTGGTAGACATTCTGCATTCCCATATCGTGCTGTGTTTTCTTCATACCGGCATCAATTGTCTGACGGTTCTTGATGTTCTGGTTCATCCACCTTACGAAATCATTCCCGCCGAGAAGTTGCATTTCTTCCTGCGATACGTTTCCCGCCTTCATGTCGCTCAGGAGGTTTGAAAGATAGTTCTCGGAAGCACCTTCGTCGCTCAAAAGTTTTTCGAGACGTTTCGTACCTATCGTTCTACCGTTAGTTGACTGGTAGTTTCTCATCATCTTGTCACGAAGGGGTCCTGAAACCTTGTATCGTTTGTTCTTTACAGTGTCCGTGACTTCATTAATGTTTTTTTTTTCTAAAGTCAAAGCACCGGCAGCAGGATATACACCGCCATGGTCCCTATAACGGCCCATGAAAATGTCTCTGGCACCACGTTCTTTAGCATATTCATCTCCAGTAACTGGTTCACCGCCTTTCATGGGGTTTGTTGTGACCTCATAGCCAGCATCCTTTATATTTCCCTCGGAAGAATAGTCGTCAAGGTAACTTCCATCAAGAATCTCATTGAGTTGCTCTTCCGTCATATAAACTTTTCTACTCATAATGATACAATTCGTCTCTTATAAATATTTATTGTGTAGAAAAAATAGCGTTTTTGATGGCTAATATCAAGATAAACAACACCAGAAAATTAGACTTTAAAATCCGGAAAGACGAGTATTGGGACCTCATGCTTTCAAAAGACGAAGCATACGGCACTGCGTTCGATTGGGACAACAATGCCTGTCTCGCCGCTTTCGTCACACCGGAAGTGGAAGACTGTATCCGTTATTTTGACAAGGGAAAGGTCTTCTCATCCGTTTCCTGGGGCTCTGCCGTCAATTCAGGAGATGACGAACTTAGTGGTGTAACGCTTTACAACATAGGTTTTACCGGCGTGGATAACGGACTTGTGTTTTATGACAGAAATCTCACGGATAGCACAACGTTTTTCAATTATTACACCGGAAGTTTCTATAGCACTTGCGGTGATACAAGACTGAGCCTCAGCGTTTCAAAATGCAATACTGAAGAACACATCTACCCGATAGAATTAGCTGAGGATGAGAAAAACAAGTATTTTGAGTGCAAGGGCGGATTCCTCCAGGGATTTTTCAAAACATATGGCTATGATTATCAAACACTTCCACATGTCATTGAGGATGAGTGGAACATGAGTTTTGTAATCAGACCGAGGAAGGATTATCCTGTTTTAGAGAGGACGCTTAATTACGAACACCCGAATAACAAAGGAATTTTCTTTTACCTCGGAATGAGGGCTGAGAACAAATTCTGGGAGGTGGATGCGACCGATGAGACGAAATCCGGATTCACCGTGTCAAGGTACAACATGGACGACGGATACGGAATTCTCGACAGCAGGGAATATTATCACGGCGACCAGTGCAGCGAAGAGTTCCAGTTCATAGAGGAAACGAGCCTTCACGTTGAGAGTTGCCCGGTTCCGGATGCATGGGCGGATTCGTACATCGTCGAGGGGTATGAAAAGGAGGAAGGAACTGTTCTCTCAGGATGCCCGATGGAAGTAGATGCAATGGACAAGAACTACGTCCATTTCGACCCGTGTGAGGAAGGTGAGAACGACCCGTGGGTGGAGGCTGGATACACAGTGAAACCGATTGACCTTGATGGAATAGATGACATCAGGGCATCGAACGGTCATAATCTGTTTGAAAACACGGACAGTTATTACGAGATAACGAGCAACAACAAATACCTGTTGTTCAATAACACTTGTTCAGGATATACGGTTGACAAGTGGATTAAGGAGGGTGCCGAAGAGAAGACCTTCGTGTTCACCACCAAGAAAAATACGAAGATACCGAACTACTATCTTCTTTTCAACAACACCTGCACAGGATACACCGTCGACACCATTGGCGAATATCTTAAGACCTTGGTTGAGCCTTATGACATCTATTCAGACTACATAAGGAACGTCTTCGCCATGAAGTATAATGACGACGGAAGTATAACATACAAATATGTGGTTAAAGACCTTGGCTCTGGCTGTCCGGAGTATGACTATTCATCTTTTGGCGGTGAATTCATTAACGAAACCACACACATTATAGAAGAGACCACATCCCCGGGGCTTGTGAAGGATGGAGAATGGACAAACATCCACCTCAGGTTCAAGATGGTCAACGACATGTACGGAAAGTGCAGAACCGTCAGCGGGGAAAGGAAAATGAAGTTGCAGATTTATGTCAACGGGCTCTTAAAGTTCATAAGCCGACCTATTCCGGAATTCAATTTCAAGGCGTTGGCTGAAGTTTATGACAAACAGGAAAGCGTACCTTACAACATTTCCATCGGTGGAGGAACCCAGGGACTCGCTGATACTGTAAATCTCAATTTCATGGACTGGACACCTTATGAACTTCCTCTTGAAAAGTATTTCGGGGGTACGTTTTTGGGTGATATAAAACTCTTTAAGTTCTGGGCGTGTCCGATGAATTTCACGGTCATAAACGCCTTTAAAAAACGAGTTATGGGATAATTTTTTAGATGCCCACGACTATTTATAAAGAAATAACTAAAAATACTATGGCTAAACTTATTTTATATCAAGCAAAATCACCATATCCAGGAGATGTAACAAAGAATTGTGCACTTACCGGAAAGGAAGTGGACAATAATTTCCTCAATCTCAAGGGTGAAGACATAGAGAAGATATATCTTGATGAAGAAACGAAGAAACTCACATTCACTCGTTTCAAGGACGGCCTTAAAAATTGTAACGGTGAAACTATCAATGCTGAAATAGAGATAGACCTTACAAAATTGGAGTATGTTACTGGTTACAAATACGAAGACGGTGTAATCAAAATCACATATTCCAACGGTAAGACAGCAGAAATGCCTGTTGAGGCTTTTGGTATGGCGGTTGCTACTGACCACACCATCAGCGGAAATGGAACAAAGGCTAAACCTCTCTCAATTTCACAGGCTATGAGGACCGGACAGTACCAGCCAGTCAACGGTTTCGTTAATCTTGCAGACGGAGAGCAACTTCCCAAGGATGCAGCAAACGGCGAAGGCTATGTTACAAAGGAAATTAAGAGCGATTTCGGATTGTTCTACACTTCTGACCAGGCTCTTCTTCTTGAAGGACTTCTCAGAATGGAAAGTTCTGAATGGAGAGTTCCGAGAAAGAAGGATTGGGATACACTTTTGAACTATCTTGAGGAATGTGACAAATATAAGAACCACGCACTTCGCAGCGAAACAGACCTCGATGCCCGTGGAATGAATCTCGGTAATCTTGCCGGTTTTAAGGCTAAATCACTTGACAACCCTGAGGCTGATTACTGGAAGAGAAGCGGTGAGAATAACGGTGACGTTCTCAGAATTTATCCTACCGGTTCATTCTCCGCTTTAACTGGTGCGTACAGCGGTTTCGGTAATTTTGCACAGTTCTGGTCTCTTACAGAAGGTGACGTATCCTGCCGTAATTTCTATTCAAAGAAGTTCGTTGATTGCATAGGAACCGTTACCCAGGTTGAGGAAATGCCAGCAACTAAGCTTACGATACGTCTTGTGAAGGACTTCCTCGGTGACAACTACCGTCAGTTTGAAGAAATTCACGGAAGAATGTACGAGACAAAGTTGTTTGCATCTGATAGTGAGGAATGCAACCAGGTTTGGACAATGGTCAACATCGACATTACCGACTATGACCACGACCTCGTTCCTACCCCTATGCCTGAGGATGCTACCACTGCGATTACTACTGACTACGCATACTACATTAACAGATGGGATGGCTCCAAGTGGGACAAACATGAAATGGTTGAAGGTGACTGTGTTGTTATACTCCCTTCAGGTAATTGTGAATCCATGGCTGAATACCGTCTTGAGTGCGGTGAACTTGTAAATAAGGATGCATTTTGGCAGGACCAGCTCGACAATCTTTCAGCAATTACGGAAGACCTGCAAAGCCAGATTGACGCTGAGGTTTCCGCAAGGACTGAGGCAGATGAACATCTCCAGGAGCAGATTGACGAACTCAGTGGAACTACGGATTACATACTCGAAACGATTGGCAGTGGCTTCACACCTGAACACTCAATTACCGAAGTTGTTGGTGATGGACTTTCGGGAATCACACTTACTGATGCTATTATCCAACTTCAGGAAGACCTTATTGAAACAGCAGAAACTCTCTACAACATGATTACTGCTGAGACACAGGCACGTGAGGAAGCAGACGATAGAATCAAGGAGGCTGTTGGACTTGACGAGAACGGTGATTATATTCCTAAGGATGGAACTACATACCTTGACAGCGCTTCTACTATTGACGAAGAAATCTTGGCTCTTGATAGTGGCTTGACCCAGGAAGTTCTTGACAGGATTGCAGCAGATGAGAAACTTCAAGAGGAGATTGACCGCACAGAGGAAGGCGTTGGACTTGATGAGGATGGTAACTACATTCCTAAGACTGGAACAACCTACCTTGATGAGGCCGAATCTGTTGAAGGAGAAATTGATGCACTTGACAAGGGTCTTGATTCTGCACAGAAAGAGATTGATAGGACTGAGGATGCTGTAGGTCTTGATGAAGACGGAAATTACGTTCAAAAAGAAAATACCAATTATCTTGACAGTGCTACCACCATCGAAGAAGAAATCGCTGCTCTTGATGAAGAAGCTGGCAGACATAGCGGAGAAACTGACAACATTGAATCATCAGTAGGTCTTGACGAAGATGGCAACTATATTCCTAAGAGCGGAACCACTTATCTTGATGATGCTGAAACCGTTGAAGACGAAATTGACGCACTTGACAAAGGCTTGACTCAAGAGGTCGAAGATAGGAAAGAAGCTGACCTGGAGATTTGGAATGGAATTGGTACGCCGAATGACATCCCGGTATCTGCTGGGGCTGTTTATTCTGAAAAGTTTGCAAACGGAGAAATTACAATGGATGATTTCAAGAGCGGAAATGTGACCGTGTTTGAAATTATGAACGCTTGCAATGATTACGGTTACAACCTTGATGAAGATGGTGATTAACTAAAGACACATAAGACAAAGATAAATGCGGCCAAGTTAGGTCGCATTTTTCGTTATACTAATCTATTTATAGGAAAATATATTATATTATGGATGTCCAAAAATACATTAAAAGACTAAAATTCGCTCGTGCAGATTGGAGTAGGAACATTGGCAAATTCGAGAGCAGAGAAGATGCTTTGAATTTCCTCAATGGAAGGGAGTTCTTTTTCGGAGACCCCTTTGTTGTCAAGTATACCGAAAACGGTGAGACAAAACTTATGCTCGCCATCGGTAAGTCTGAAAATCCAGAAATAACAGCAGACACTACTGAGATTACTGGTGGCATTGGTCCTGATGCTTATGAACTCATTGACATAAGTGATATCAAAGACCAGATTGAAAAACTTTGGGAATCACTTAACGAAGAAATTTCCGCAAGAACAGAGGGAGACGCATATCTTCAGGAGCAGGTTGATGAAGTTAAAGATGCTATTGACAACATCAACAGCATGATTGAAGAACTCAGTGGAGCAACTGACGACATTAAAGAAATCATTGGAGAAGGTTGGACCGATTCGCCTGATAACGTCACTATCACAGACAGAATCAAGAAAGATGAGGAACTTGCCGGTATCGTTTGGGGGCACAACGACGGTGAACCTTATAATGGTCATCTTACGAAATCAAACCTTCCTTATGCTTCCGGAGAAAGTCTTGCCGAGATGATTGAGACCATCAGCAACACCCTTACCGATGTTTTGTTTGAGGATGGAGACAAAACGAAGGCTATAAAGTTTGAATACAACCCTGGGAGAAATATCCTTTATTATACTGCTGGAACTGAAACCGGTGAGATTAAACTTTCACAGGCCGCAATTGTTGACAGGGGTTACTATGACGCTGAATCTGAGGAACTCGTAATTGATTTTATTCTTGGTGAGGGCGAGAAGCAGGAAGTAAGAATTCCAGTTGGAAGCCTTATCACTGAATGGGAAGTAGTTGATACCGACACCGTACACCTTAACAGGGAGAGAGTAACAACCGGTGGACCTGATAAGTTGTCAGCAGACGTTAAGGTAAGTGATGATGCAGACAACATGCTCGTCGCAAAATCCGACGGCCTCCATGTTTCCAACAGTGGGCTTACGAAGGCTGAAAATGAACTTAGTGTTATTAAGGGAGACCTTGCTGTTCTTGAAGACGGTCACTTCCCCGCAGATTACTTCTCGGGAGCAACTGTTAACGGAAGCACCAACATTCAGGAAGCATTACTCAAACTTGACGGAAAACTCATTGAAGACGAGGCAAAACACGATGAGGATATTGCTGCAGTCCGTAATGAGATTTCAGAACTTTCAGACAAAGTTGATTCTGGATTTACCAGCGTTAATGACGCTATTGAGTCGCTCGATGAAAAAGTGGACTCCGGTTTCACAAAGAACAAGGTTGAGTTTGAACTTGATGGTGATGCAAGTCATTTGGTCCTTGAAGGTTCATTTGCTGAGGATGGTCACATTATTTACACACTCGGAGAGCAAAACATTGCAAGTGAAGATGCAGTTGCTGCCGAATTCGCTGGTACAAACATAAGACTTGATGAAATCCAGACTCAGTTGAACGAGGAGAAGGGTTACAGAGAGGCAATCAAACTCGTTGAAATCAGTCACGATAAATTTGAAGACCTTGGGCTCGGTGACAATGTTCGTGACGCATACTTCGTGACTTATCATAAGCCAAACAGCACAGAGCCGTATGAGGAACCACAGCCTGGTGATGCCATTGTAAAGGTTTACAAGGATTCCGTAATCTACAAGATTTACTTCGGACATGTTGACGATGCAATAGCAGGACCTAATGACCCTACCGTCATCCCCGGTACTGGTGCAACCGCAATCTGTTTCATCTATTTCAATGCAAATGGTGAATATGCACTTTCAACAAACGAATTTGTTATAACTGACGAACTCTGGGCAGCACTTGATGGTGAGAAACAGGCTCGTGAGAATGCAGATAACGAACTCCAGACCGCACTTGATGGTGAGAAACAGACTCGTGAGAATGCTGATGGTGAACTTGATGCCAAAATTGAAGAACTCGTAAATAACGAGAAACTGGCTCGTGAGGATGCTGATGATGAACTTGATGCCAAAATTGAAGAACTTGCAAATGCCATTCAGGAAGAAATCGATGTTACTTCTATCGTACTTAACAGACTTGCTGAGAGTGTTGTTGCAGCAAAAACTGAAATTGAACTTGAAAGGGGTACCAATCATATCCACTTGGAGAAGAGAAGCGGAAGTAACGGACAGGATGTCTATGTGATTGGCGAAGATGGCATCGCAGACATTGATGACGTGGTTGACGGTTTTTCCGAAATTAACGGAAGGTGTGATGACCTCCAGAATGCAATCAACGAAGAATCCTCAAACAGGGTTCTTGACATGAACAGCTTATCTCTTGCATATGATAGTGCCGCACAGGACCTTGTTCTCAATTGGCAGGCAAGTGGCTCACAGCATTCAACAAGAGTTGATGTTTCTGATTTTGTTAAGGATTCATTCCTTGAAAGCGTACAGATTGTTACCAGGGATGGTATACAATATATTGAATTCAGGTTCAAAACTTACGACGGAAAGCCGATTCCTCTCTATGTTCCTCTCACCGACCTTGCTACGATTTACAAGGCAGGACAGGCAATTGACAAACAGGAATTTGAAAATAATCAGGTAATAACTGTTAAGATTGACGAGTTCGCACGTAAGAATTACCTTGCTAAATCAGACAACGGTCTTTTGGTTACTGGTGTTACTGAGGAAATTCAGGAGGCTGTTAGTGAAATAACGGAGGAACTCGAGGATTATGTAAGAAAGGATGAAGTAAAAGACCATCTCGATTCTGCGAGCACACTTCCTGTACAAAGTAAGGTAATTTTCGATGCTTTGCAAAACATTGACCTTGACGGATATGTAAAGAAGGAAGACGTTGAAGATTTTCTTGACAGTGCAAGTACTAATCCAGTTCAGAACAAGGTTATTGCCGAAGCTTTGCAAAACATTGGTCTTGACGGATATGTGAAGGTGGAGGATGTTGAAGACCATCTTGATTCGGCAAGTACCAATCCTGTTCAGAACCGGGCGATTACCAATGCTCTCAATGACCTTAATGACAGGAAAGCAGACAAGACAGAACTCGACGAGGAAAGCCAGTCCAGACAGGACGGAGACGATGAGTTGTGGGATGCAATTAACGCATTGTCTGCATTTACTGCTGATACAATTTCAGCAAACAACGCATATTTTGAGAACCTCACAGCAAATACGATTGTAAACAACGAATTTCACGGTAATGAGGCTGATTTCAGGAACATTACATCTATTACAATTACAACAAATGAGATTTCTGGCGACGAGGCTTACTTCAGTGGAATTACGTCCAACACAATTTATGCTGATGAATATGACAATCTCCCAACAGCCACTACTGAGCAGTTCGGCGTTGTTATTGTTGATGATGTCCTTGACAGTGCAAGCACTAATCCAGTCGAGAACCAGGCAATTACGAAAGTAATCCTTGACAACGAGGAAACAGTCGCTGCTGCACTTAGCGACCTTAACAACAGGAAGGCAGACAAGGATTATGTTGATGAGAATTTCGCAACGAAAGACGATACCGCAGATTTGTTCGCTGGCGTTCAGTATTGCGGCAGTACTCACGAAATCGTGTTTACGAATAGGAACGGTAATGAAGTTGGTTCAGTAAATACAGGAGATTTCATTGTTGATGTCACAATCGATTCACAGCTTGACAGTGCAAGCACTAATCCAGTCGAGAACCGGGCTATCACTAAGGTAATTCTTGACAACGAGGAAGCGGTTGCTGCAGCACTTAATGGCCTTAACGACAGGAAGGCTGATGCCACTGCACTTAACGACCTTAGTAACATCGTTAACAATTGTGTAACGGGAGTAACTCCGAGCGGTACTGGAAATGTTGTCACCAGCCTCACAAAGAACGGTAAGGAAATTGTTGTTGGCATGGGCGAAGTTGACCTTTCAAGCACAATTACCGGTGTAACATCCGTAACAGCATCAACAGCCACACAGTTTGTTTCTGAAATTGTAAAGGACGGTCAGAATGTGAAGGCTACGCTTGTTGACATTGACAGTGAGCTCAGCACATCAAGCACAAGACCTGTTCAGAATCAGGCTATTACAAAGATTATCATTGAAAATGAGCGTATTTCAAGTGCAGCATTCAATGACCTTAACAGAAGAAAAGCCAACATTGAGGACATACCAGTATCGCTTTCTGAACTTGAAGGATATTCCGATATGGCGACGAAAGATTATCTTGGTGGTTTCTTGCCTCTTTCTGGTGGTACGATGACAGGTAATATCTCTGGTAATACCGGATGTGCGGTTTATATGCCAGGTGGATTCTTCCAGGATTCTGATGAACGCCTCAAGATTTTCATGGGAGATATTGACAACGCTCTTGAAAAGGCGAAACAGATTCCAACAACGTACTTCTACTGGAAAGACAGGTACGATGGTCCAAGGGAAATCGGTACTTCCGCACAGAAGGTACAGGAGTTCTTCCCTGAGATTGTCTCCGGTGGTGATAAACTTTCAGTTGACTACTCTAAGTTGGCAGTTGTAGCACTTGCAGCAATTAAGGAACTCAGTGCTAAGGTTGATGACCTTCAAAGACAACTTGATGAACTCAAAAAGTAAAAATGGTATACAATGAAATAACCCCTGGGAGTTGAATCCCGGGGGTTATTTTTATTCTTCGCCTTCTTCTTCGACAGGCTCGTATTTGTTCCAGATATCCATTACATTTCCGATTACGACACCAGGGAACTGCCTTGACATAAGATAAGCGGATTTCGGGTCCGGCTCAACGATTGCCATCAGAGACTTCGGAGGATTTCCGTTCATGAACGCCTTTACGTCGGTCTGAGTCATGTTCTCGACGATTTCATAATACTCTTCCTTGATTTTGTCAATTCCGAGTTTGCGTTCCTCTTCTTCCTTTGCAATGTATTCCGACTTGATTGCCTCCCAGTCCATTCCACATTCCTTTGTATAAGGTGGAATCCACTGAGGGTGCTCAATCCAGAACTTTACTTCACGGTCTTCCATACGGAGAACGTCGTTGATGTCATCCTGGTCCCCGGGTTCGTTAGGCTCTCCGGACACAAGCATCGATTCCTCCTGTGTGAAATACTGACGGTCCTTGGGGTCAGTGATGAGGATTTTGCTGCGGATGTCCTTCGAGAAACAGACAAGTAGCGGAGTAATGCGTTTGTTGAACATATCAATGTACTTGGAAACGTTGTACTCCTTTCCTTCCTCACAGAATACATCTTCTTCGGAGTCAATGATGCTCTGGTCGAGAAGTTCACAGGCGAACACCAACTCATATTCCTTCTGATAGTGGAACCCGTTTTCCTTCATCCACTCTATCTCAGGGTAAATAGGTTTCGCAAGTTGAGCGACCGAAGACATTGAATCTTTATACCGTTTTTCGTTATCCGGGTCTTTCCTCCACTGTTTTGTGCCTTTCTCAACGTCCTTCGTACGGTCAATCTTCTCACCATCCTTAGTATATTCATACCATTTGGTGACTTTCTTGATGTCGCTCTCGGACTTCTTGGAGCCGGTGTTGATGTAGTAGATAGTCTCACCAATATCAGGTTTCAAACCGTCTTTGATGCAGAGTTCGTACCATGCCTGGCGTGATTTTGGTCTGCCAGCCTTCGTAAGGGTCTCAGTGTCCCTGATATACTCGTCGATACTCTTCTTGATTTTACCTTTTGAGGCGATATCGAGAAGCGGAATCTGATAGTTGTATATCTTTTCCACATAGTCATAGTAGTATTCAAGGAATTCACCGCCCTTGTTCTGGAGCAGAAGTCGGATTCCCTTGTCAAGGAATTTGGCGATATACCCAGGCATCTTCTTGGACTTGATGGTATTGCCAACCAACTTAACATCCTTCGGATATGGATTCTCCGGGAAGTAGTCCGCATAGTTTTTACGGGAGAAGTTGATGGTTGATTCAACGATTTCGTCAATACCGAGACCCATCTTGTTGATGGCATCCACGTGGTAATGCATGTCGCACATGAACATATCATTGAACTCAGCAACGTCAGCCTTATAGCCGGTGTATGCAACGCCTTCCTTTGTCTCCCTGGACTTTCCGGTAGAGATATAAGGATTTTCCTTCGTATACCTGAACGTATCCGGCAGTGCGAAGTTAAAACCATCGGTGTCACCCACAATAGGGATGTATCCAATGTTCATGAACCAACTAATCATCAGACGGAGAGACTGACGACCGGTGCAGGTAATACGCTCCGCACATTCCTTGTCACCAAGAGGGAACAGGTTTTCAGCACCGAAAGAACCGAATGCACTGTTACCGAGGATTTTGAGAGGGTTCTGGAGACGGTCGTTAAGCATCTCCACATTCTCCCAATGCTGAATCTGCGGAAGCAGTTTTTCGTCACCGGTTTGTTTGTACTCTTCACGTAGTTTTTCTGCATTCTTCGCACCTTCCTTCTTCAACTTCTTGTATTTCTCACGCTGGGTAAGGACGTAGTTGAGCATGGCAGGAAGAACCGCCTGGATGTCAACGGTGGGGTCAATAAACCACGTAAGCATGATGGACGGATAAAGCGAGTTATAGTCAAGTTTGATGACTTTCTTCACATATCCGGTACGGCACAATCGTGAAAGACCGCCAGTAAATCTGCCACCTGGACCGAATGCAGGAACGACAATCCCCTGTTCGTAAGACCAAGCGAGGGCGATGAGTTTCCAGATGCCAGCAGTTCCCATAGTACAGGCACGTGCGAATCCAGTAGGCACAATCTTATTAATGAGGAAGTTAGCCTGATTCAACTGCAGTTCAACCTTATCGGTCTCCCACAAGTCGTCCAGCAAATATCGCTCAACGATATACTTACCGGTTGTAGGTACGTATCCTTCCTTCAGACCAACATCCTCTGTTATACGATACCAATCACCGTTATCATTGTTAAATCCGTAATCCGGGGTTTCTATGAGCCATGTCTTGTTGATTTTATCACCAGGAACATATACACGGTTCGGCTTGTTCAATGAAAGGTATTTGGTGACGTATTTCAAGTCGGCTTTCAGCATGTTGCTGTCGCCGGCCTGAGCACGTCTTGCTGCATGGAGACCATCGAGGATGATATAGCCAGGAACAACCGTCTGGTAGAACGTCTCGACCTCACCACCGAGTTTCAATGTTGTTGGTTTCTGGTTCTTGTAAATACCATGACCGAGAATGCTCTTGGACAGTTCGAAGAAATCAACGCCGAGTACCTGGCAACGCTCGATGATGAACGGCCAGTCGAAGTTCTCGGTGTTATAACCGACAATTACATCAGGGTCAAGGTCGTGAATCAACTGCAAAAATTCCTTGATTGCACTGAGTTCGTTCAGGTCAAGTTCCTCTACCGTATTTCCAGTGACTGGAATGATTTTCTCGAAACCCTTGTTGGTTCTTACACCAATCTGGTTGATTCTATGCCTCTTGGCAACGAGTCCTTCGGTCTCAAGGTCCCATTCCATACGATAAACATCATCGTACGTATCATAGCCCTTGAAAAGACGTGTTCCGGAGGAAATCATATACTGCTCAACCGGGGTCAAGGTAAGGTATTTTCTACTTTCATCCTTTGACTCCGGAATATCATTATCGTCCCTGTCAGAATAAACAGGAACACCAGCATCCTTAAAAAACTTTAAAAATTTGGAGTACGACATCGGGGACTTAGCCCTGAATATGAACCGATAGCCATTCTTGATGCGGTCTTCTTCCTGTCCGCCATCAAAATTAGTAATCAACTTCTCTACTTTAATACCGTATTTATTGAGAAGAGCCTTGACTGCGTTACGGTTTCCACCACACATAGCATCACAGGCTGAGTACTTCGCCCACAGGAACGGGTAGAAACTAACATGTTTGTAATACTTTCTTCCGTTTTCGCTTCTTGCGGTGATTTTTACTTTGTCATCCGCATAAGCACATTCAATGTTGATGACCCTCTCAATCGGGTTCTTACCTGCGAGAAACGCATCAATTTGTTCTGTTGTAATTTTCTCCATAAATTTTAATAGTTAGTTATTGATTGCAGAACGCATCCACGTTCATCATCTTCTTTGCAAATATACAAAAATTATATGATTCAATGAACTATTTATAGAAACAACACGTGAATTATGATTACAGATGAAGGAAAGGACCTGAATAAATTTCAGTACATGATGAAAATGGCTGGTAAAAGCCTGTGCCGCTCAATTTATACCTACATAGAAAACAATGAAGCGTCGAACAGACCTTACACCATACAGGATATTCGCTCTTATATGGAAAGAGGTTTCAACATTCTCAAGAAAAAGCATCCGATGCTTCCAGACGATATGCTTGATAAGTGTATCCAGTACGTAGTTAAAAAAATGGATAATGAGTATAAAATATTCTTTTTGAGAGGCGAGATAAATGAAAATACGATTAAAAGGATTGTTAAAGAGGAAATAGAAAAGACTCTACATTTCCGTGACGAGCGTGGTGACAGGATGAACGCTATTGAAGAACTTGGTGGTTATGGTAAAAGCGTATGTAAAAACATAGTCGACCGTGGGCATAGGAATGGTCCGGAATTGTTCGTCCTGACAGACAACGCAATCATAAAAGTCTACAATGCAGAAACTCTTAGACACGTAACAGACTTAATTGCCAGACCTGAGCAGATTATAGACAGAATGGGTAGTTCCCTTTCAAAATTGGATAGGCAGCAACTCATAACAATTCTAAATATAGCAAGGTCGCACCACGAAAAAGGCTACAATTACAGATAATGGAAAACCCCGGGGACGAACCCTGGGGTTTTTAAGTGGAGCTGACCGGACTCGAACCGGTGTCCAAACATCTCATCCAATTGCTTTCTACATGTTTATCCCAATGTTGGTTTTCGTAGTCCAGTAGGAGATGGGCTTCCGGCTGAACTCTTATTCCGGTCCTACTTGGGCGGGACTCACGGACATTACCCGCTTGCATCTGATTGTAATGATACCCCTTGGCCGGAGCCATACAGAAAACTCCGAGGGATATACGCCGAACGGAACCTTGTTCCATCCTGTCGCAGCCGAATCATCTAATGATTAGCATGCATAAGCGTAAGCATAAGCGTAGCTGTTGTCAGTTACTTTTTCTGGTATCCTGGATTTACGGGACCACTACCGCTCGCCCGACGTGCTTACAATGAAACGACAATGCTGTCAAAACCAAAACAGCCCCATTATAAATATTATGCTTTTTTTAAGTTTTCCGGGTTACAGGCACGTTCTCCGACACCATGAAAATTGACCATAACTTTATAGGTCTTTCCGTTTGTTTTAGGGTCAAATAGAGGACCAATCACGGCAGTAACATAACCAGTTTTTCCAGAATCAACTTTTTTAACGTGCTTCACTTTATCTCCTGGTTTGAAGCCGGTGGACATTTCTGCCTCGATACCGGACAGCTCAAATGATTTAATTTCCTCCATGATTACAATCTTTTTGATATTCTTCCTCTGGACAGGTCGTAAGGAGACATCTCAACTTCAACCCTGTCCCCTTCCATGATTCGAATATTATACATTCTCATCTTACCGGAAATGCTGCAGAGTATTTCCACACCAGTATTGTCAAGCTCTACCCTGAACATTGCGTTGGGTAGAGCCTGCGTTACAGTTCCTTTTACGTTTATTGCCTGCTGTTTCGACATCCTAATCTATATCAAAGCCAATTTGTTGGGTCGGAGCATTTTCATATGAAGCCTCGTCGTAATAATAAATATCAGCAAGTGACATAGGCTCAGTAACAGTAATTTCCTTTTTATAGAGTTTACTAAGAAGAGCGGATGACTTTTCTGGATTGAGTTTGTTGAACTCGTACTTGGAGTACAGGCGACCCTTACGGAGAAGAGCCTCGTCAATTCCCTCTGGTGGTGCATTGAAAGTACAGATGAACTTGATTCCGAGAGACTTCAGAAGGCCATCGGAAAGGTTCAGAAGCTGGTTCACAGCACGGTTTCCGCCAGATGACTCCCTGGAACGGAGAGCGTCCTCACAGTCCTCGAGAATAAGGATAGAGTCTTTAAGGCGAGGGAAGAAGTCGGTAAATGAAGGCTCACCGAGAAGCGGTACGAGTGCTGACGGGAAGTAGACGAACATCTTCTCAGGGTTGGTGTTGATAAGATGGTTGATGTACGTACTCTTGCCAGTACCCTTTTCTCCGTGGAGGATGATGATTCCGCTTTTTTCATTCTTTACGAAAGAAGTGATTCTCTCGTCTTCCGGAATAAAGTCGTCGTTGTACTGCTCTTCGAGACAAAAATCCGACACCGTATC
>Ga0256405_10007962_pt1 | contig 15512 bp, 11 predicted proteins | sample RumenRJG_02DNA_FD_189096 | JGI IMG/M metagenome (GOLD analysis project Ga0256405, IMG submission 189096) | Bovine rumen microbial communities from Lethbridge, Alberta, Canada - RJG_02 | ecosystem: Host-associated > Mammals > Digestive system > Stomach > Rumen | place: Canada: Alberta... | reverse complement strand
GGCACCAGCATCTTCGCTGCCGATTTTCTCCAATTCCTTTTCGCCCGTGCCGATAGCTGCTTCCAATATCTCCGAAATAGGCTTATTGTCGCGAACCGCACGATAAGCGCCCTTGGCTACGGCCTTAGCCAAGGTGATAATGGGCCGCTCCTCGCCTCCTGGGATCACGCGTTGCGCATAGAGAATTCCATACTGAAACGCCTTGCCAAACTCAGACGATGTTGCATTATACTTTCCCGACAAGCCCTTCCCCAGGCCGCGGAACATCTGCGCCAATACCACTCCAGCATTCCCGCGGGCACCAAAAATCGCACCAGATGCTACCCGCCGTGCCAAGCCGCCAATGCTGTCATCTTTCACATCCCGCAGCGGCATCACCGCTGCCCCCATTGTCCGCAGCACATGCGTGCCAGGACGATGACCTGCTCCCTTCATCTCATTTATGGTCTCATACTCAAGCAGGAACTCACTATAAGCGCCACTTACCATGCGCTTGAAATCACTACCTGTTATTACTTCTTTATTTCCTGTCATAACAATCACACCCGCTTCTTTTTAGTTTGTATGTCCCGTAAATTTTCTGCTAAAAACAGGATTCCTTTATATACTTCGCGAAATAAGTAAAATAACCTTTTAAATTCTGAAATAACAAGGAGTTTTTTTATGCCTACAATAAAAGAGCCGGCAAAAACAAAAACTGCCACCAAAACGGGGGCACCGGCCAAGAAAACCACCACGCGCAGCAAAACAACCAAAGCACTTAAAACCGCGAAAGAACCTGCTGCCACCAAAGCGAAGGGCGAGCGCATTTTCTCCCTCGATATTGGTACCCGCAGTGTCATCGGCATTGTAGCTGAGCACGACGAAACCGATGATCAGCTTCACATCATTGCCACCGACCGGCTGGAGCACAAAACCCGTGCCATGCTAGACGGTCAGATTCACGATGTGCCGCAGGTCGCTGCCATCATCGAGAAAGTCAAAGAATCCCTGGAGGCGAAAACCGGTCCTATCAAAAACGCCGCCGTTGCTGCAGCAGGCCGCGCCCTCTACACCATGACCGCTGAAGCCGAAATGGAAGTCAATGGCCTCATCACGCCAGAGCAGCAGCGAAATCTCGATTTTGCCGGTGTACAGGCCGCTCAAGCAGCACTGACTGACTCGCATACGGTCGATGATCCCACGCGTTACTACTGCGTAGGATACAGCACCATTCGCTATATTCTGGATGACATCCAGCTTAAATCTCTCGTCGGACAGCGAGGCAAAAAAGCAAAAGCCGTCGTCATCGCCACCTTCCTGCCCCGCCAGGTCATCGACTCCATGCAATCCGCACTCCATGCCACGAATCTGGAGATGCGCGCTTTGACGCTGGAGCCGATTGCTGCCATCAATGTGTTGATTCCGCCCACCATGCGCCATCTGAACCTGGTGCTGGTCGATATCGGCGCCGGCACCTCCGACGTTGCCATCACCAAAAACGGTTCCGTCATCGCCTATGGCATGGTTCCACTGGCTGGTGATGAAGTCACCGAAGCCATCAGCCAACGCTTCCTGCTGGACTTCAATGTAGCCGAAGACATCAAACGCCGTGCCTCAAACGGCGAGGACGTTTCCTTCACGGATATCCTCGGTATGGAATACAATCTCACCGCAAAGGAGATCATCGATCCGGTATTGCCGAACATCGAAAACCTAGCCGCTGCGATTTCCAAGCAAATTCTCGAACTCAACGGCGATGCTCCTCAGGCTGTCATGCTCGTCGGCGGCGGCTCGCTGACCCCGAACCTGGCTGCCTTCGTTGCGGATGCTCTCGGCATGCCGCAAAACCGCGTCGCGGTTCGCAAGCCAGACAACGTCGATGGCATCACCGACCTGCCGGAGGAACTTCACTCCCCCGACGCCGTCACGCCGCTGGGCATCTTAAAGATTGCCTCCCTTAACACCCTGCATTTCCTCTCGGTCTATGTCAACGACGAAGAATACAGTTTGTTCAACTTCCGGGAGCTCACCATCTCCGATGCCCTGCTGAACGCCGGCATCAACATGCGCAAATACAACGGCCATCCAGGACTCGGCCTCATGGTCAGCCTGGGAACTGAAAAGAAATTCTTCCCAGGGACGCTTGGCACCTTTGCCAAAATCCTGCTAGGAGACGAAGAAGCCGACCTGGATACCGTCATCCACGATGGTGCCCATATCACCATTATCCCTGGCGAAAACGGCACCACTCCGACCGTACGCCTTGGCGATCTAGTCACGGCCGGACAGGAATATACGATCTATGTAAACGGCCGTGAAAAACACATCCGCCAGCATGTCACCATCAACGGCAAAGAAGCCTCCGCCGATCAACTGCTGGCCGATGGCGACGTCATCGAAAGCCGCGAATTCAAAAGTCTCGGCGAGGCATTGCTGGCAGCGGGCTATCCGCCCACGGGCCGTAAAATCCATTACAAACTCAACGGTAGCGATTCGAGCTACAGCTGCACGCCGGAAATCCTTTTGAACGATGCGCCGGCCAGCATCTCGATGCCAATCCACGAAGGCGACCATATCGAATACATCGCCGACGAAGAACCAAAACTCGGGGATGTTCTCGATGTCAACGATGCCGATACCTCGATCGTCATCTATTACGAAAACAACGAATATCAAATCCCATCAGCCAGCATCGAGCTCATGGTAAACGGCCGCAAGGCCAGCCCTGGCACGCTGATCGATGACGGTTGCGAAATTACCTATGTGAAATCCGAGCGTACCGCTACCACCGTCAGCGATGCGCTGTTAGCCGTCAACTTCCAGCCGCCTGCTGCCACCAGCCGTATGACCTTCACGATACTCGTCAACGGCTTACCGGTAGACTTCACCGACCCGGTCAAGAACGGCGATATCCTCGAAGTCAAATTGACCTCACTGGACAAGAACAACGAAACGCCAGCAGCACCAGCTGCCAGCACCACCGGTGTACAGACGCTCGCCAACATCAACGCCAGCGCCCCTCGCACGAATCTTGGCGGTATTTCTCCGGTCACACCTCGCCCGCAAATGCCAAAATTCACGAATAGCTCTACCCCAGCACCATCGGCACCAGCTGCACCACAGCGTCGCACGATTGCCGACTTCATCCGCAACGACTGACAGATGCTGAAAATTTTACTTGCATAATAACACGAAAAAGGGTATCATAGTAACATGTGTCAACGCACATTAACCACGTGAAATGAATCCATTCAGCATCAACCCATTGCATGGATTTCACTAACAGGGAATAAGATTCACTCCGGAGGTGAAAATCAACATGGCAGTACCAAAGCGTAAAACTTCCAAAGCTCGTCGCGATCAGCGCCGCGCTAACTGGAAACTTGAAGCACCGGGCTTCGTAGCATGCCCGCAGTGCCACGAACCGAAAATGCCTCATCACGTATGCTCGGAATGCGGCTACTATGATGGCAAAGAGGTCGTTAAAGCAGCAGAATAATGCGATAAATAACAGAGCAGCTGGTCAGCTGCCCTGTTATTTTTTTGCCAGGACAGCTGACATTGACACCATCTCTATTTTATGGTTTAATGAATTATCTTTTATAAGACATTGAAAAGCAAGAAAGGAGTCTCATCTTTGATTATTCGTTCATTCCGCGACATATCCATAGTCCGTTCCGCCCGCCTCGACCAGGGGCTAACCTGCCGTCAGCTGGCACTAAAATGCGGGATCAAACCGTCTACACTCTTGGAATTCGAATGCGGTTATCGCCCCATCAGCGTGAACACCTACCGCCTTCTTCTCAACGCATTGAATCTTTAATTCTCTTAGGCTATTCAACGAATCACTGTGGAAAGTCTCCGATGAATGCCATCGTTCATCCATTTCTAGTTGACACTTATTGAATGGTTCCAATTATAAATGTATAAAATTCACAGATATTATAAAAAAATTGTACAAGATTACACATACATTCTCCTCTAATTAGTTTATAATAATGTTAAAGATTGATAATCGTCAGTTATCAACTAACCCAGACACGATTTGAGGAGAACTGTTATATGGAAAAATCGCTCAAGGAACTTTGCCACCTCTGCAACAGCATGAACGGATTACAGCAAGAAATCAACGAAATGGAAGATTGCCTGCTGCATTGGGATAAAAAACTAAAAGACTCCCTAGAGCAAATGATGCAAACCCATTGCGTGATGAATATCTACCCTCCAAAAGGACAATATAGCAAAAGCCAGCCGATTTAACGGCTGGCTTTTGCTATTAGTTGGTAAGTTAATTGGAAGTAGTGATTTTTCCATTCTTTATCGTAAAGCTTACCATCTTAGACAAGGCACTTTTACCAGTGGGGGTGACAAATTCAAAGAAATATCCGTACATTCCATCCCCCACATCCTCATCGGCAAACCTCGGATTATCCCCTGCTTTAAATGTGTCTACATCCACTTCCTGCGGCTCATTATCATCCCCCGAAAGCATCATACCATAATGAACGGTGGTTATCTGATCATCCTTTTTCAGTTGAATCAGATTACGGCTTCCCATGCCGTTGTTGTCTATCCCTTTACGGGCACCGAGAATATGGTATTTTTCATCACCGTAGTTATAGGCTACCTCCAAATTGCATCTTTCACCATTAAGCTTAATCGGCACCGCATAGAGATTATAGCCATTATCCTCCGCTGTGATTTCCACATAAACAGGATGCCCATTCAGCATCGGCCACTTGCCGAAGAAATTATCCTTGAACACCCCCTTGTCCCAGTCAGCCACAATATTGGTATCACTGCCCAACATTAGAAGAATATCATCTTTTTCCGAAATATAAACCAACTGGCAATGAACACTGGAAAGTATATCCATTTCCCTGTTATTCAAAGTAACAAAGGCATCTCCATTAGAATCAATATCGACAAACTTATCCTCCAGCTTATCCACCGGGAAAAAATTCTGAGCTTGGGCATCGTTTTCATGTATCTTGGGAACGGTAGGAATGTCTTGCGAAATACCTTTGGCCACCAAATCCTTGGCTTCTTGTGAAAACACTCCCGAAATCATATAATGATACAAACATTTCTGCGGCAGTGGCACAGCCTTCTGCTCTAAATATTTTTCCAACACCCTCCAGTCGCCATCATAAGCGTAAAAACCAGAAATGCCTTTTCCCTGACTGCGGTACTTTCCCTGCACTTTATATACCACCGCGTTATCTACGGCGTTCATCAGTCCGCTAGAGGTCAGGGGCAATAATCCGGTAGTCCTGCTGGCCAAATCACCTAAATCCACCATATCCGAATAACCCTGTTCCCTGTTATTGCCGCCATAATTTTCCGCTTTCTGGGCACTGCGGCCAAATTCCGCGAAAAATCCCCCCGAGTTATTCGAAGCCAGCTTCAAGGCCTCTATTCCATAATTTTCGTAAGCCCTCCCCAAGGCCGGAATCTTACTTATGTCAATCACCGACAAGGTAGCCGTATCAGCCGTCCCATACTCTCGGCAGCCTTTCATATAACTATCGCAGATAACCCGTCCTAATTCAGCACCGCTCATATAAGGATTATTGGCTAAAGCGCTAACCCATCTGGTATAATCCCAGCCATTCCCCGGTTCGCTTTCCTCAGAGGCCGTCATATAGCGGGATATTCCTTTCAAAGCATTGGCTGTATCATAACTAGCCATCATGCAGGCATCAAAGCCAATCATTTCAAATGGTGGTTTTGACTCCGAAGTACCATAAACCTGAGTAAAAGCATTGGTAATATCATTCAAACTAAGGGAATTTCCAGTGCGCTCATCCAGGCAAACACCGCCCACACTACCACCACCATGATTCCAGAATACGAAAGCCCGGCGCAAATCAGCATCAGCAAAAGCCTGCTTGCCCACATCCAAAAAATCCTCCAAGGTTTTGGCAGATCCCATATCTGCATCTTCATAGCGACCTATTTCTTTAATTCCATTACTATCATAGAGATATAGTCCAAGTTCCCCCGGCTTCATCATGTCATTTTGCCAATTATTAGCTCCACCAGTAAGTATAAACACCTTGACATTTGACGGAAGCTTAACTTTCGTAAGCTCAATTAAATCCCTCGTCGCAAATCCATTTTGGGACTCCAAATCGGCACCACAAATATACCAATAAATCAGCCAATTATCCCCAACCGGATTGGATGCCTCAGCCTGAGAAAAAACGCTAAGTTTACCACACCATACAAAAACAGCCAAAAGAATCGTTATTGTCAAACAAAATTTCCCCAATATATTTCTTGTCAACCTGTACATTTCTCCCACCCATTCATAAAACTCACGTAAATATCGCACCATTCATGAAAACTGCCATCATCATAAACCATATCAAAAGCGCAATCTGCTCATTAGGAGTATAAACTTATTCGCCATTTTAGGCACCCCTTCCTCCTTAGCAAGGAAAATTCAAAAAGCCACCCTTTCGTCGAGAGTGGCTTTTTCTTCTTCAACGAACCACCCAAAAACGCGCACAAAAAAAGCCTCGTGAAAACTCACGAGACCAATGCTTTCAATGGCAGAGAGGGTGGGATTCGAACCCACGGTGGCTATTAACCACACTTGATTTCGAGTCTTCCCCTGAGGGGGCAGAAACAAATTTCTGTCAATGTCCACAAGGCGTGTACTGCCGCGGATTATCGGAACCGTTGATAGGACTGGGCTCACGGGACTTTTCGTTTTCAAGATGGCCGTTTGGCGGTATTCCGTTTCTTTCCGTGGCTGATAAATCACTCCACGGAAACCCGAATGTTACCCGACGATTCCCCCTCCAACAAGATCTACGATTTTGACGTATGGCCATCTAAAATATATGTTTCTATTCAATAAGAAAAGATGTGGATTTTCCCTTTTTGGGTCTTCGGACTCAATTATATAAAAATCATGACCAGCTCTGTGCCAACGGCATGGAGCTGATTTTTTAAGATTACTGACTGTGTATCTATTTAGAATGACGGAACTTTATGCATACCTAAGCCTTTTTTGTCTATTGCACGCAATCATTCTCGTTGTTCTTGCCTGCCAATTTGTGCTATACTGTTATCTGCCGCGAACCTCTAACCATGGTTTATTCCTGGCGGGGAGGGAGGGATTCACATGTACGATGATTACATCATTTCATTCGTGATCGGCGTCGCCAGCAGCCTTACGGCAACCTGGCTCTATGACGCTATAACGTCATGGAAGCGGCACTAAATGCCCGGATTCCGTTTGTCTCACCAGCAAGCGGAACCAAGAGCCTCGGCAATCGCCGGGGCTTTTTTGCATAGTAAAAGAGCCCTCACAGGTTACCGTCCTATAAGGGCTCTCTTTACCGGAATCAGCATGCACTGATTACATCATTTCATCTGCTTTGATTATATCACGTCCCTCCCCTCACGACAAGAGTGAAAAGAACCTTTTAGTTGCAAGAAATATTTAGAAATTCACCGCGACAATAAAAATGCTTTTTCTAATGAATATGCTATTCTTATGCAGGCAACAGGTGGAGAATTAGATTCCTTCTTTAAACAATATTGTAACTTCGAACCTGATGAACACAAAACGATTGCTCATTATGCCAGCTTTATCCTTAGTGAATATCCAGACATAAAAGAACAGTCCATTACGGTTATAGGAACCGATTTAAACATTGTCCCTTTCGCAAATTGGAATCAAAAACAAGCAAACCAATCGCTATTTTGGTGGGCTGCATATAATAATGTTAAGCATAATCGATATATGTGCAAAAGCGATGCTTCTCAAAAAAACATCCTACATATCCTAGGTGCATTATATTTGATTGAAATGAAGTATTTAAAAAAAATAACCGCTGGATTAGAGCAACCATATCATCTTGCTAGAAAATCTCACTTTATGGCTACTCTCCTTCTTCTGAACCAGCATAAGGTAAAAATATCCACTCACCTAAAGCAGAGGGAGTGGATAAAGCGTATGTCTCTGATCGGTCAACCCGCGAGACTGTCCGCAATACAAAGACAAAAAATAGGGCGTTGTGTCCGTAAATCATGGACACAACGCCCGAAAACAGCCCTTCGCGGCAAAAAACTTCGCCACGAAACCCGCTGCAAACCCGCTGAGCACCAAAATCAGCAAACAAAAAAAGACCCGCGGAAAACCCGCGAGCCCTTACTTTCAATGGCAGAGAGGGTGGGATTCGAACCCACGGTGGCTATTAACCACACTTGATTTCGAGTCAAGCACCTTCGACCACTCGGACACCTCTCCGTGTTCGTTGCGAACAAAAATATTATACCACATGCTATTGGCTATTGTAAAGATATCTCAGGCAATAAAAGGGAATTTATATCGTTAAAAGTTTCTTAAAAATTTTATCGTTTCTTATTGCATATCTTGATTCTTTCCTCTATAATAAACTTGCGGTCCTGCACAGACCGACGACGCTCTATCGGGAGGTTTTGGTTTGAATAAACAAAACTCTGACCGGGCCACCGCTAGCTTCGCTTTATTGGAAGAGGATTTTTTCCTGCTTCAAGCCAAAGCTGAGGATGTCCTTCTTGACGCGGTAGGACTAGGTCAAAAAATGCAGGCAGCTTTTGAACGTCATAGCGACATTATGAGCTCTGCAGTGCTGAGGAAGGCGCTGTGCAGCAAAAAATGAGCTGATGACGCAGAAAGCCCTCGGATTTTGCAATCCGAGGGCTTTTCCTTTTATTACACCGTTTGTATCTGCTGTTTCCGTTTTTGCTGGAACAACAGAATAATCACAAAGATGGCGATTCCGACGACGTCTGTCAAAAGTCCCGGTTTAATCATCAAAAGGCCGCCAACTACCAGCAGGATGCGTTCCGGCGTACGGCAATGATCCGCCAGATAACCAATCAACGCCGAGGACAGTGCCACCATTCCGATAAGCGCAGTGACTGTCGACAACAGCAGATCTACAGCCGTCCCTTCCATCATCAGGATAACCGGCGACAGCACGAAAATGTAGGGAATGATGAACGCCGCAATAGCCAGCTTCGAAGCATTGACACCCGTTTTCAGCGCATTGCCACCACTTATGCCAGCCCCGGCATAAGCAGCTAATGCCACCGGCGGCGTTACATCGGCAATGATGCCAAAGTAAAACACAAACATATGCGCCGCCAAAACCGGTACGCCCATCTGTACGAGCGCCGGAGCCGCAATCGTCGACGTAATGACATAGTTAGCCGTAGTCGGCACGCCCATACCCAAAATGATCGCCGTAATCATCGTGAAAAACATCGTCGGCAGCAACATTCCACCGGACAATTCCAACAGACCAGACGCCAATTTAAGTCCGACACCTGTTTTGGTTACTACACCAATGATAATACCCGCTGCAGCGCAAGCTACCAATACGCCCAAGACATTGCGGGCACCTTTTTCCAAGCCACGGACAATCTCAATCGGCTTCATGCGGGTTGACTTGCGAAGGGCCGAGCAGACAATGGACAAAACGATTGCCACCAGCGCAGCCCGCATCGGCGTATACCCTGACACGAGTAAATAGACAATGAGGATCAGCGGTAAAGCCAGATGACCGCGTTCCTTCAAAAGTGTCAGGATTTTGGGCAGCTGATCACGCGGAATCCCCTTGAGGTTCTTACGCTTTGCCTCAAAATGGACGCCCAGCCAAACGCCAGCAAAATAGAGCAATGCTGGAACCACAGCCGCTTTGACAATGTCGATATACGGCACACCGACAAATTCTGCCATAAGAAAGGCTGCCGCGCCCATTACTGGCGGCATCAGCTGACCGCCCGTGGAAGCTGCTGCCTCTACAGCGCCAGCAAAGTTCTTATGATACCCAAGCTTTTTCATCATCGGAATCGTAAGTGACCCTGTACCAACGACATTGGCAACCGAACTACCGGATACCGTTCCCATCAAGCCAGAAGACAGCACCGCCACTTTGGCCGGACCACCGCTGGCCCAGCCGGCAATGGCATTGGCCAAATCGATGAAGAATTTCCCCAGCCCCGTAGATTCCAGATATGCTCCAAAGAGGATAAATAAGAAAATAAACGTCGAAGAAACACCCAAAGGAATACCAAAAATCCCCTCGGTCGTAAAATACAGATGGCTGACCAACTGCGAAAGCGTCAGTCCGCGATGGGCCAACACGCCCGGCATGTACGGCCCAGCAAAAGCATAGCCCAGGAACACCAAGACTACGCAAACCATCGGCAGTCCTACGACACGACGGGTAGCCTCAATGACCAGCAAAATCCCCACAGCACCTACGACCAAATCGACATCCGAAACGGTACCCGCCCGCAAAACGAGATTCTGAAATTCGTAGATGATATAGGCAGGAGCAGCTGCCCCCAAGACAGCCAACACCAAATCCAATGGGTGAATTTTATGGCGCGACCAAGATTTGCAAGTCGGGTATAAAAGATATACCAACGCCAAGCCAAACCCAAGATGAATACCACGCTGCAGCTGTGCATCCAGCACGCCAAAAGTAGCGGTGTACAGCTGAAATACCGAGAACGCGATGGCAATAGCCGCCACGATTTTCGCCATAAAGCCCGTATACTCCATGGTATCGGACTCTTTATCGAATTCCTTCAGGACGTCCTCGGCTCTCTTTGCTTCAGACTCTTTCATGATAACAAACCCTTTCCTAGTGAATTGACATAGATTTCTACCGGCGTTCCCGGTGGATAAGATTCATAGATACGGTATTCCTGCCCCCCAAGAAAAAGAGTCAGTTTCGTGCCCACCCCTGTTCGGAGTGTAAGCGACGGAAAATGCCGTTCCATATTATCCATGATGTAATAATCCCCCTCCTGCCGAAACTCCCCATCTCCCTCCAGGAACGGAAGTCCGACACCAAAGGATTGATACTTCGTAGAGTGAAGGACAAAACTATGACCATCCTCATCGATCGCCAGATATTCTTCCACCGGCGTTTTCTGTACGGAATGAATGAAGCGAATGGAAAACGCCGTACCAGGTGATGCCTGCATTACTGCCACGCGATTGCCGCCTGCCTTAACAAATAGACACGGCCTGCTGAGAATGTATCCACCGCCCAGCAATAGGAAAAGAACACCAAGCCAAACCATCGGCCGTTTCCACCAACACAATTTTGTCACTTTCCTCTCACGTAATTAGCCTTCCTCAACGATACGGAGGAAGGCTAACTGCTTTACTTATTCCTTGAAGAACTTCTCAGCACCAGTGTTCATCGGCAAGGACATTCCCTTCATAGCACCATCTTTCGTGATGAGCTTGCCAACCGAATGAGCTGCCTGCAGCCGGTCGAGATTCGAGAAGATTGCCTTGGCAATCTCATAACCCAATTTGTCATCAACTTTATCCGTAGCAACCAGCATAGCCATAACGGAAATCGTCTGAACTTCCTCATTGAAGCCTGCATACGTTCCTGCCGGAATCGTCGTCTTCGTGTAGAACGGATACTTCGCAATCAGCGCCTCAGCCTTGTCGGAATCTACCGGCAGCAGTCGAATCTTGTTCTGGGAACTGATATCCTGAACCGATGCCGTTGGATAGCCTGCCGTCAGGAAAGCTGCGTCAACGTTGCCATCCTTGAGGGCACTAGCACCTTCCGCAAAGGACAGGTACTGAACTTCGATGTCATTATAGGTAATTCCATACGCTTCGAGAATCTGGCGGGCGTTTGCCTCAGCACCAGAGCCAGCTGCACCGACTGCCACCTTCTTGCCCTTCAAATCCTTGATGGATTTGATTCCCGAGCTGTCCAAGGTTACAAACTGGCAAGTCTCTGGATACAGCGTTGCGATACCGCGAATGTTGTCCACTTTCTTATCCTGGAACATTTCCGTACCATTCACGGCATAATAGGTAATATCATTCTGAACAATAGCCAGATCCACCGAGCCATCCTTCAGCATATTGATATTTGCCACGGTAGCACCGGTACTCTGGGCACTGGCGTTCATACCTTTGATATCCTTGTTAAGGATTTCGGCCATTGCACCACCAATGGGATAATACGTACCAGCTGTACCGCCCGTCGCGATATTCAGGAATTTCTTACCGCCGTCATCGCCGCCACAGCCTGTAAGAACTGCTGCCGAAACGACCATAGCCATGCCAATGGCTGCCAACTTCTTGAATTTACCAAAGTCCATACAAACGCCTCCTATGTCCATTTTTGCATACAATATTTTTCATACCACGTATGTAATTATAGCATAGCATATATACATAATCAACAAGCATGATATAAAAAATATTGTCTTTTGTAAAGTATATCTGTATACATTACACACTCAATCACCCATAAACACTTGCAGGAGTTTTGACAAGGCCTCCTGATCCGCCCCAGCCATAGTTTCCCGTACGGAATGCATCGCGAGAATCGGAACCCCGATATCCATCGTTCGCATGGGTACCAATGCCGAGGCAATCGAGCCCAGCGTTGAGCCGCCGCGGCTGTCACTGCGATTGACAAACTGCTGCCACTTGATACCCTGCGCTTCGCAAAGGCCGCGAACCACCGCCACCGCTTCGGCATCACCGGCATAGGACTGGGAACAGGCCTGCTTCAAGGTAAGCCCCGCCCCCAGCACCGGCCGGACAGCCGGATCCGCTTTATCGGCATAATTGGGATGAACTGCATGGGCTACATCCACCGAGAGAAGGAATCCTGCGGCAATATCCCGCAGCAGGTCTTCCTGGGATTTTCCCAAGGCGGTGTACAAGCGCTCCAGCACCTGCATAAGCACGGCGGACGCCGCCCCCTGCTTCGTGCAGCTCCCCACCTCTTCATTGTCAAAGAGAGCAATCAGCCGGATACCCGTGCCGGTCTCCGCTGCCCCGCAAATTCCATCCAGGCAGGCTTTTACCGAAGTGAGATTATCCAGCCGCGGGGAAGATACCATTTCCTCATGCAAACCTACCGTACAACCATGTTCCACCGGATAAAGGGATAACTCATAGGAAAGGATATCCTCAACGGCTGTACCCAGTTCCTCTGCCAGCCAATCCACGAAAAAAGTCTTGGCATCAGCATCTGCCTCCAAAGATTCCACTCCGCCGAAGACAGCTGCCAGTGGCAGCATATCCGTCTGGACATTGAGTTTTCCTTCATCATTTACCTCCCGGTCCATGTGAATGGCCAAGCTGGGGATTGTCACCAGCGGCCGCTGGAAATCCACGAGACGGATTTCCGGATTAAAGGCATCTTCGCCACGAACCACGATTTTTCCCGCTAATGACAACGGACGATCCAGCCAAGTGCGCAAAATCAAACCGCCGTATTTTTCTACATTCAATAGGCCGCATTTTTCTTTCACCATACCAGCCTGCGGTTTTAACCGGAAGCAGGGAAAATCCGTATGAGCCGCCGCCATCCGCAGCTGCCCATCGGACTCTCCCACCACGAAGGCCAGCAGCGTCGAATCGTATACCGTCACGAAGTACTTTCCGCCCCGCTCGATCTGCCAGGAATCCGTCAGCGAAAGCTCTCGAAATCCTGCCAGCCGCAGCCGCATCGCACTGGCTTGAACCGTATGGAAAGGCGTTGGGCACTCCGCAACAAAGTCCAGTAATTCTTCAGTTTCAGTATTCATAAAATCAATCCTTTACTAAAAATATGCCACCTGTATTATACCACCTCCTTCATCATACGCCCTGCCACCAGTTCCTGTATCGCCTTGGTTGGGCACTTGGCAAGACAGGTGGGGTTGTCACAGGTCTTGCAGATTTCCTGATCCACCACGGCCACGAACCGGTCAATCTTGATCGCACCACGTTCGCAGCTGCGCATACAAAGGCCACAGCCAATGCAGGCATTCTGACAGAGTTTCTTCGCCACCGGCCCCTTATCATGCGAACTGCATTCAACCTGTACCGGAGCCTCAAAACTCTGAAGGGTCAAAATCGCCTGCGGGCAGGTGGAAACACATTTGCCACACCCCGTGCAGATTGCCTTATCAACGATCGGCAGGCCATCTTCTCCCATGGAAAGCGCCCCAAACGGACAGGCGCGCACGCAGTTGCCAAAACCGATGCAGCCATATTTGCAGCCCTTGGGCCCGCCCTGAATGAGTTTTGCCGCTGCACAGTCATGAATGCCCTCATATCTAGCCGCCATTACCGCAGCCGTTTTCGTACCGCGGCATTTCAGCTGCGCATATTTCGGTTCCGCAGCCTCGGCTTTTTTGCCTGTGAGTTCTGCTACCTTTGCCGCTACTGCCGCCTTGCCCGGTACACAGAGATTGGGCGGTACCGTCTCATCCTCGACAACCGCCTCCGCATATTTCGCACAGCCGGCGAATCCGCAAGCGCCACACTGCCCTTTCGGCAATATATCCTCAACTTCATGGATGAGCGGATTTACCTCCATCGCAAATCTCTTATCCGCCAGCGCCAGCACCACGCCAAAAAAAGTGCCGATCCCCACCAGCACCACAATAATCATAACCGCAGTATTCATCATCAGTCACGACCTCCTCACAGCATTCCCGAAAACCCGAGAAACGCCAGGGAAAGCATTCCAGCCAGGATAAAGGCGATGCCAATTCCCTCCAACGGTTTGGGAACATCTGCATAGGCAAGCTTTTCCCGCAGAGATGCCATCAAGATAATCGCCAAGGCAAACCCAAGACCTGAGCCAATCGCAAATACAATACTCTTGAGCAGGCTATAGCTGTTCTCCACATTGAGAAGCGGCACCGCCAGCACGATACAGTTCGTAGCAATGAGCAGCAGATAAATGCCCCACATATTGTAGAGTGCCGGGGCCTGCTTCTTGATGATGAGCTCCAGCAGCTGCACAAAACTTGCCGTCAGCACGACGAATACAATCGTCGTAAGAAACGTCAGTCCCAAGGGCTGCAGTACAAAAAAGTACACAATCCAAGCGAGGATTGAGCTCATGGTCATAACCGAAGTAACCGCCATGCCCATGCCCACGGAGGCACTGAGATTTTTGGAAATTCCAAAGAAAATGCAAAGCCCCAGAAACTTTGTCAGCACAAAGTTGTTGACGACAACTGCGCCGATAAACAAGGTAAGATATTCTGCCATTACGACTCAGCTCCCTTCATCAACTCCATGCGGCGCGCTTCCTTCGCCTTCTTTTCCTCTACGTGTTTGTTCCAAGTTTTCGTTGCCGCTACCAGATAACCAATCAGGATAAACGCCCCTGGCGGCAGTACCATCATCAGCATCGGATTATAGCCGTCACCGAACACCGGCATTCCCAGAATCGTCCCAGCACCGACAAGCTCACGGATCACCGAGATAATCAGCATGGCCAGCGTAAACCCGCACCCCATGCCAAAACCATCCGCAAAGGATTTCACCACACCATGCTTGGACGCATAGACTTCCGCCCGGGCCAAAATGATGGCAAACACCACCACCAAGGCCAGATAGATGCCCAGCGCCTTATAAAGTTCGGGGAAATAGGCCTGCAAAACCAGCTGAGCCACCGTAACAATGGTCGCAATCGAAGTGATGTAAACCGGCACGCGCACCTTGGGATTTACCCATTTGCGCACGA
>Ga0256405_10007956_pt1 | contig 15533 bp, 8 predicted proteins | sample RumenRJG_02DNA_FD_189096 | JGI IMG/M metagenome (GOLD analysis project Ga0256405, IMG submission 189096) | Bovine rumen microbial communities from Lethbridge, Alberta, Canada - RJG_02 | ecosystem: Host-associated > Mammals > Digestive system > Stomach > Rumen | place: Canada: Alberta | collected... | reverse complement strand
ATGACATGGCTTAAGAGTTTGTAATAGAATATAAAACTGTTATGTAAAGAAAAACTGGTGGATTTCTGCATAAACATAGGGATTCACCAGGATACTTTACATAATAAAAAGCTTTACATAATATCTATTATGACAAGCTTGTCATAAGATTTATCTTCATGTCAGCAACAAATCCCTTATGGGCATACGCAGTCCTTTTGACAGAAAGGATGGTACAGCCAATGGATAAGCCCACAGTACAGGATATTTTTCACCGTTTTTATCCGGCATACCTTGATCAGTATTCACCTTCTCCTGTACAAGCAAAGGTTGCGCATAACATCATGAACTGCAAGACCGGTGCCTATGGTGCAAATGTATGTGTATGTGAGGATTGTGGTTCCGTACAGATTCATTACAATTCCTGCCGCAACCGCTGTTGTCCCATGTGTCAGGCTGTTCCGAAGGAGATGTGGATGGATGCACGCAGGGAGGATGTCCTTGATGCTCCCTATTTCCATCTGGTTTTTACTGTTCCTGATATTCTAAATCCGGTCATTTACAGTAACCAGAAACTCCTTTATGATGCCTTATACCATGCAGCTTCCGCAACCATCAGTGAACTGGCTGCCGACTCAAAGTATCTTGGTGCAAAAGTCGGTCATATCTGTATTTTACATACCTGGGGTTCTGAAATGAACTTTCATCCCCACATTCATACCATCCTTCTGGGTGGAGGACTGACTTCCAACAACCGGTGGATGGACAATGGCGAAAATTTCTTTCTTCCAATCCAAGTCATCTCCAAAGTGTTCCGCGGAAAATATCTGGAGGAACTAAAGAGGCTGTGGGAAGAGGACAAACTGGTATTTCATGGTACTGCTGAAAAGTTGCGTAACCATTATACATTCAAGGAACTCTTGAATTCCTGTTATGGTATGGACTGGGTTCCTCACTGCAAAAAGACTTTCAATGGTGCCGGGTCAGTAATTAAATACCTGGGCAAATATACTCACCGCATTGCCGTCAGCAATCACCGCATCGTCCGTATGGATGATGATACCGTTACATTCTCAGTAAAGGATTACCGCAATGAAGGGCGGTGGAAGGAACTGACCATTTCGGGGATAGAGTTTGTCCGGCGGTTTCTCATGCATGTACCACCAAGACGCTTTGTCCGCATCAGGCACTACGGACTGCTATGTTCCCGTACCAAAAGACAGAAGCTTACTCTTTGCAGAAATCTCCTTGGATGTAAGAAGTATCTTTCCGAGCTTCGTGACATGGAAATGCCTGAAATACTGGAACATCTTTATGGCATCAAAGTCTGTGTATGTAAAGCATGTGGCGGACATCTCGGAAAACCACAGATGAGAATGCCACTGCGGTGTTAAAGAGCAACATCTCATACTTTCAAAAGCCTCAGTACCTGAGGTTTGTTTGCCATACCCATTTTCAGTATTTTTCGCAAATTTCTGTAGCTTTCATACTGAAAATCTTATATAATCATGAGCAGGAACAAAGAATTGAAAGCCCATAGGTTACGGCAATCCGGACGCTTACTTTGTTCAATTAGGTCAAATCGAAAATGGTGTAAACGAAGGGGCAGTTCCCTGCAATGTCAAAACTGCTTTTTCGTTTACCCCATCATCGATTGTAACCTAAAGAATTTATCTATCTTTTCCAACAAGGCACGGATTTTATTTGGCAGAAATTTTGTCTCCTCCGACAAAAAACCGTTTTGAACATCGATTATAACAAGACAAATACTCATACAAATTTCCTTTCTTCCTTGCATTCAATTTGTATGAGTATTTGAATTTTTTATATTTTTTATTCAAAATTATCTTACTTGAATGTCAACTCCTTTTCCAGCAAATCTTTGGCAATTCTTTCTGCACGATTATGAAATGTCTGATCATGACAGAATAATTCCAAAAACGTTCTCAACAAATCTTTCATTTTCACCTTTTCTTCCGAATTTGTCTCTCGATTTTCCCGCAGCCTCAGCATTGCTCCCAGTGTCCAAATACAAATGTTTTCTGTTTTTTCAATCTCAATTTGTTGTGCTTCTCCGGTGCGAATTGCTGCCGCAATCTCTGTTTTTAAAAAATAAAGTTCCGGCAGTTTTGCCAGATAATGTTCTGCCATACCATGCTCTCCTCTGTAATGGCAGGAAAGAGCCAGAATGCGCAACACATCCAATCTGATTTCATCATCCGTTGTACAGTCCAGCAAGCGTTCTCCAATTTCAATTTTCTCACTGATTCGATTGTCGGGAATTACCATCATTAGACAATTGAGCAACACTTCGTTGTTCGGGTATTTCTTTAATGCATCCCGATAAAATGCCTCTGCTTTCTCTGGCTCTTCCCGGAGTGGAATAGATTCCTTTACCAGTTTGTCCACCTCTTCGTCGATACGCTGTCTATCAAAATTCAACAGATTGTCTATCGAAGTATGAAAAAAAATCGCAAGTCTGGGAAGCATATCAATGTCCGGGCTCGAGATGCCTGTTTCCCATTTACTGACCGCCTGGGATGATATATCCAAATATTCTGCAAGCTGCTCTTGCGTAATTTTCATTTCTCTCCGTAAGTTTTTTATTTTTTCTCCAACCAATCAACACTGTTACAGATTCCTCCTTCGTTTTTGTATGTTTAAATCTATTATACAAAAAATAAGGATAAATTCCATATCGTCTTAGTTGGAGAATCTGAAACCAATGGTTGAAAATTTTATAGTTCTTTTCCTGATATAAGCATTATCTAAACCACTTTTGAATAGTCTAACACCGCAATGTCCTGCATCATCTGTTTTGCAAGATTCACTAGTTTTTCTGTCTTTATGCAACGTCATCTGTAGTTCTATGTGAAGTTCTTTCATGTTTTCGGTCTGTCGTTATCATATACTCTACTTTATTCTCCATGTGTATGTTTTAAATAGACTGGGGCTGTCGCACTAACAATTTTTTAATTGTTAGTGCGACAGCCCCAGTCTATTTCTATATTACATATTCAGCTTGTTATCACTTAACCGTCACCTTAACCGTCTTCGCATATCCATTCCTTGCATAGACATAAATGGTACAGGTTCCTTTGGCAACACCTTTGACCTTTCCATTCTTGTCAACAGTTGCGATATTCTTGTTAGAGCTTGCGTATCTGAACTCTGCCGCATGTGCATTACTAAGCTGCTTCTTGCTCTTGTCTACAAGAACGGTCTTTGCCTTAACCTTAGCTGTCTTTCCAACCTTAATGATATATTTGCTCTTGGAAAGCTTAATACTCTTAACATTGGTATACTTAGTATTCTTTCTTCCGACGACGTGTCCGGTTATGGTTTTTGCAATTCTAACCTTCTTTCCGTCAACCATCTTATAGGCTGACACATATACCTTGAAGTTCTTCTTAAGATTAAGCTTCTTTCCATTTATCTTTGTGATGGTTGTGGATGTTGCAGCTACTGAATTCTTTTTCTTCAGAGTCTTAACAGGCTTCTTATGGCTGAAGCTCTCACCACAGTATGTCACATACACATCATAGCCGTCAGCTTCTGCAACCTTGCCCCACTTGATGCCTATCTTTGAACCGGTCTGGGATACTTTAAGTCGTGCATTCATGCTGATAACAGCCTTCTCTTCTTTGGCAGGCTCCTGTACAGGCTGCTCTGTCGTAGTCTGTTCCGATGTTCCCTGCTTTGGTACATCCGGTATTGCCACTGTCACCTTGACTGTTGCTGTCTTAGCTCCGTCCTCAGTGGTTACTGTGATGGTAGCCGTACCATTGGCAACAGCGGTTATCTTACCATTCTCATCAACCGCTGCAACCTTTGTATCGCTTGATTTGTACGTCACCTTAGTATTGGCTGCATCAGAAGGTGTTACATTGACCTTAATCTGTGCAGTCTCGCCTGCCTTTGTGAGTTTCACTTCGGAAAGAGATACACTTACACCGCTTACTAATTTATTCCACTTAGCATAGAGAGTGATATCTGCATTTACCGTGTCACCGTCATTCCATGCCGTAGTATATGCTTCATCCTTATACCATCCGTCAAATGAATAGCCGTCATTCTTAAGTCCTGTAGGAAGTGTTACCTTGCCGCCCTCCTCTACGACTAATGGCGAAATATTTTCGCTTGTTCCGCTGACAAAGCCTACATTGTAGGTAGTCTCTGTCGCATATACAATTGCAAAATCAGAGAAATACTGTGAATACAGATACAATATCCCATCACCTACATGATAGGTTCCATCTCTAAAGTCTTTAGACGGTCTTGTGGAAAGCCTGTCAAATGCCTTGGCTTCTCCACCGTGTGTTCTGATTACCACCGGATTACTCATCTTTGACTTGTCAAATGTAAGTGCTATCTCTAAAGGCTTCTTTGTATCGCTGATCTTTCCCTCTTTGGTACTGTCAACATATTTGGTAAGGTCGATTTCAAGATACTCTGTGACAATCTTTTCAGTATCTATTCCCGCGAATACTTCTTCGACCTTTTCACCAATCTCTGCCACAGATTCCGGTTTTACATCGTCCTTATTCTTTGGAGTGATCTCAAGCTCAACCTTGACTTCTTTTCCTTCCTCAAGCTGTTCCTTTGCAATCTCTGCAATGTTAGATGATTCGGCTTTCTCTACACTAGTCTCTACATGTGTACTTCCTTCTTCTGTCTTAAATGTTACAACACCCTCTGTCTTGGAAGCCACACCGACAACGACCATTGCATAAGGGCTTGCATTCTTATCATCAGTACCTGCATATCTTATAAGAACCTCACCTGCTGCAAGACCGTCTATTCTATCTGCATTAGCCGGTACAGCTTTCCATGTTGTTCCCTTGTCAACAGAGTATTCCATTGTATCAGAAACTCCGGTTATCTCACCGTCTTTTTCATTCTCTGCACTAACATTGACTGTTTCAAGTCCCTCCGGCCTGTTCTGGTCTGCTTTCTTTCCAACCGTCACTGACACGGAAGCTCCTGCCTCATGATTCTTATCACCGGCATACCTTATCTGATAATCGCCTGCCTTGACATCAAGTGATGTGCTCTCAGCCTTAACATCTGTCCATGTTGCACCGTTATCTGATGATATCTGATAAGCCTTTGCCGCTGCAAATCCGCTTATCCTACCGTCTGAGGTATCACTTCCGGTTGACTTTGATGTAGTAAATGATTCCGCAGGTACAGCCTGAGATGCCTTAGCAATCGTTACATCAACAGGACTTGCGGGAACAGTATCATTATGGTTTTCATCACCCACGACCTTATACCATACATAATAGGTTCCGGCATCTGTGGCTGTAGGGATCTCTGTTCCCCATGCGGTTTCGTCTGTCGGTGCTACAGTTTTATTTTTACCGAGTGCATATTTCAAGGTTCCACCCGTCACATCGCTTCCTGCCGTAACAAGTTCCTGTGCAGAGCCTGTATAGAGAAGCCTGTCAACACCTGCAGGTGCCGCTCCAATCGTAGCTGTTGCTTTGTTTACAATAATTGTGATATTCTCATCTAACGCCTTATAGTTTGCCGTATCGGCAGGTGTATAGGTTGCAGCAAATGTATTTTCTCCAAACGCTCCCACCCGGGTTGTTTCTGCATCCTTCCAGGACCAGCCGGGCGGCAAAGTGACATCTTCCAATGTCTGACCGTAGGTTGCAGTAATATTCTGTGGAATTGTATAGTCCGGTTCTGCCTTTTCTATGCTGACGAAAATATCTGCACCATTAAAGGTTGTATGGTTCTCATCACCGACGTATTTCACCTTTACAGTGTAGTCTCCCGCATCGGTTCCGACAGGGATTTCATCACTCCAGTTTGTTCCATCAAGGCTGTACCGTAGCGTATAGCCTTCAGGAACTTCACTGGGTTCCGTTATCAGTTCCTGCTCCTCGGAACTGTCTATATAGAACAGTCCCTCTTTCGCCGTCGGTTTCTGTGCATCCGTAAGCGTTGGTGCACTCTGTTTGCCGATCACGAAGCTCACAATCGCGTCTCCACCCACATAGTTATCTGTCCCTTCAACAGTTGCCTTCACATACCATGTACCTGCTGTACCGGGAACTGCTTCCGTATACGTTCCATTTTCTGCATCGCTGTAGGTATATGTAGGCGTTCCGAAAGTCGCCGTGGAGGAAGGTGTCTTCGCAGCTTCACCATAGCTCCAGCCTTCCAGCGAAACAGTAACGTCATTCGTCTGAGCTTTTGCAATCCTAAATGTCAGGGTCTTTGATGCCTCCTCGCTGTCAGTCCACTTGTAGTTACTACTGTTCTTCAGCGTAAGCACCACATCATAATTTCCAACATTAGTTCCACCGAGATTGGTCGTTACCGTATATCGATCCGTTTCAGAAACATCTGCTGTCTGCGTCTCACCGTTGTACACCTTAGCAGCGATCGTCGGACTCTCCACTTCCGCCTTCCCAATAGACACTATTATTCTTTCGGGATTCGTATCATTATGGTTGGAATCACCTACAACCTTATACCATACATAATAGGTTCCCGATTCAGTGGCAGAAGGGATGGATGAGGAAAAACTGTTATCGGCAGGTGCTGTGTTCTCGGTTGTCACGGCATATCTCATCTCTCCGCCTATCGCTTCACCAGCAGTTACAAGATCCTGCAACTGTCCGTTGTAAGTCAAAGCCTCGGCTGTCGGTGCATTCGTAACAGATGAATCTCCCTTCACAACAGCATCAGGCACCACGATGCTTGCATCAGCGGTAGGCAAGCCGGAAACAGTTACCATAGTATCGCTCGTCCTTGTTACAGTAATTCCGTTATTGATGATATTGTCAAACTCCGGGAAATAATAGCCGTCATTTGCGGTGTAGGTCACGGTGGTCATTGCGCCGGAAAGGTTGCTCTGTGTTGTGTCACCGCCGCTGGATGTCACATTTGCGCCGCCACTGAGAGTGACAGTGTATGCGGAAACGGTATAGTTAAACAGGGTCTTGGGAAGGAAATCCTGCTGGGAAATATCATCTCCATATCCGCCCATAGAAGCGTCGGAAGCTTCGACGCCGTACCAATTGCACGACTCATAATTTCCACTCACTGTCTCCAAAACGCCGATCAGAAGATTTCCGCCCTGGTATACAAACGGGGAATCCAGCGTGACGCTCATCTCATGGTTGTCAATGGAGAGGCTGCCGGCATTGCGTACCAGTGTCATTGTGTTCCAGTCTGTCAGGCTTGAGATGGTCGTGTCTTCCACCTCCAGCATATAGACCTCAAACTGAGCGTCTCCCCAACTGACATTCTCTTCTGAAGCATAAAATGTCAGCCCTGTGATGGTGCCTCCAATCATGCCCGTGAGATCAACAGCCGGAATGATGAACTGTCCCTTAGAATTACTGTCTGCCCAGAATCCATACACCGGCAAATATTCATTACTTACTGTACCATCGTTTACAAGGATTCTGTTTGCCCACTGTGCTGTAAAGGTCACATTCCTGGTCAACGTATAGCTTGCGCCCGCCCGATAGGTAGTCGTTCCATCCGACCAGCCGGCAAAGTATTTGCCCTCCGGTGCGGTGAAAGTGTTTGTCGGCAGGTTGATCACAGTGCCAGGCACCTTCTCAATGGATTCCGGACCATTGTCGCTGCCGCCGCCAGAGGCAAAGGTTGCCACGGCTGCATCTGCCCACTGGGCTGTGAAATGGTTCAGGCTGGATGTGTTGACCATCTCTCCAGCATCATGTAAGGCGTCATAATCATCTTTCCAGCCTACAAATAACAGATCGGAGGGCGCGGTGAAGGTGCATTGCGGAAGCTTATACAGGATGCTCGCAGTGACTGGTGCCATCGTTCCGGTGCCTGTGCCGGCATCAAACGTTACTGTGTGAGTCACAGGCGCAATCGTGCCGCTAGCGGTGACGGTTCCGTCAGCGCCGCTGCCGCTGTCGCCGACCAATTGATCGCCGTACTCGACAAAGTAACCCAAAACACTATATGGCCAACTGGGGTCATAATTGGATGCGAGACTCAAATTGTTCCAGCTATATTCACTTACACCCTGCGCATACGTTTTGTAGCCGTTTCCTTTTTGCAACGTCGTCAGACAACCTTCATTTAGTGTGGGTTCATCATTAGACCAGTTAATGTAATAACCATTGTTATCAGCTTCCGTGTATCCGCTTAAACGCGACTCATTATCACTTGGATTTTTCCCAAAGAATTCTGTCCCGATCTCCGGACCGCAGGCCCAATACCAATTGGCATCATTGATGTCGTCGGCCGAAGCATCCGCTGTGAAGCTGTCATAGTAGTTTCCGGTCTTCGTGCCGTGCGGCAGCGTCGTTCCCCCCAGCCAGCCAACGGTATTGGCAGCACGATAGATGAACAGGTCCTCCTCAATACTGGTCACCGTCGCAAGATATCCCTGCCGCCCGGCGTAGGTCATGTTCTTCGCCGCGTTATATGCATCTGTCCAAGTGTTTGTCCCACCTGTATATGCTATGTATTGATAATAATGCTGCGTTCCTTCAAGGTAGAAAGTCTTGGTATTCACCACCTGATCGGTAATCGTAATCTGAATATCCTGACCCTCGATGACACTGTTTGCAAACACGATCTGCTTCACATAGTCCGCGATTTCCGCCGTCGTCTTTCCGTCCGCCATGGTAATGACCGTGGAATAATTTGTGCTGGCGGCATTGTTTTTCTCAAAGCCATCCATGGTCGGCAGATCAAGATGCTCCCGGACCGCCGGGGCAATGGCGACGTTATTGTATGTCTCCCTGCCGTAGGCAATCATGAGGGTTTTGTACTTCTCCGAGCCAGTGCCGGATGCATCCTTAAATGTGTTTGTGGCGTAGTCAAAGCTACCAAGAGTGAATAATTCGCTGTCCGCCAACGCCATTACGCTCATTCCCGGCATCACCCCAAGCAACAATGCGAGACTTAGCAGAATCCCTAAAAATCTTTTCATCATAATCTTCATAAGCCGTTACTCCTTCTTGTTTAATCTCAGCTGTTATGGTCGTAACTAATCATATTCTAAAAAAAACATCAAACCTGACAGGGTAGTATATACCTACCCAGACAGAGTCCGATAGTTATTCATTTAGAATAAAGTATTCAGGTATCGTGTACGAAAAAACAACCGCAGTCAGCCTGTGCGGTGTAAGCGTAAAACTATTCCGCATGGCTAGTATCCCCTTCATAAATTTGTCGAAAACTATGTTTTCTATAAGATAAATATTACCATATTTTTATCTTATTTTCAAATATTTATTGTATTTAATTTGTGTCAAGTAAACGTTGGCACTTTTTTCTCTACTCCTCTACAAACTTGAATTGAGATTTCACCTGTTTTAAGAGATTTAATAACTGTTATATTTTGTTATTAAATTCTCCGCAATCCCTTGAAAACACTGGATTTATCGCAGTTGAGCTTTCCCTTAGACTTTCCCTTATGTTATATCTTCCCATATGGATTTACGAACTCTGATAAGGGAAAAAACAAGGGAAAGAAAATTCTCTAAACAGTATAACACAAAATGAAAACGACATGGTGAACTGATTGAAATGCTTCTGCTCATATCTCCATTTACATTTTATTATTTCTACAATTTAGAAATTTGCACTATTATTTGTAAATGGAGATTGATTCATCTAAAATTATTTTATTGTCGACTGTATTTTACTGCTTTCACGACTGTCTCAATGCCATTAATTGTTAATGCCAAAATGATGATTGAGAGAAATACCTTATTAAAATGTATAAAAACATGTGAAATAACTTCTGCATCCGTTCCAAATAACTGCTCAATACCATCAAAAAATCCACTATTCATAATCCTATCATTTAACAGCCAAATGCTTGTTAATGCTCCATCAATAATATTGGTGATAATGGTAACAAGCATCACCCTTTTGGTATAGCTGCCATCAATAAGTCTTACACTGTCCCTTGTAACACCCAAAATTCCAAATGCCAGAATGAAATACCATGTTTGTCTGATATATTCTAAATTAAAAAGTGGTTCATACACACCTACCCCATTTTTTACAAATGCAATGCATAAAATCTGTGGGCATACAAGAAATACAAGAGTGAAGATAACCGAAAAAACAATTCCTACAATCGCATCTGCTTTTGAAATTCTATTAGACTTTTGTGGAACAGGAGGCAAATTATCTATTCCATTATTTAACCCATCCACCTTAATTCCTTTTTTATAAAAGAATGCAAATAATAATGTCACAAATGCAAATCCTGTCAATATACCGCCAAAAATCCCACCGATGGTTCTATAGATAGCTATATACCAGATTGTGTGCGATGTTAATGCTGCCATGATTTGAGCAAGTAGCATTCCACCACTGATGCACACTGTCACAATTTTCAATACATACACATATAAACTGTAATATGGCTGTCCAATCAAACAATCCTGTGTTTCACCTTTATATTTCGAAGCAAGCTCATCCGGGGTTCCCAGTTCCGTTAGAACAACTTTGATATCACGCTCAGTTGGAATAACATCCTCACATCGTTCCTCCAACATATCTTGTATGATCGTCTCTAATTCCGCCGCCACGTCTTTTTTCATGGCAGATTTCATATGTTTCGTAACTGCATAAATGTATCTGTCGATCAAATCATTTTTTACCATCTATTCTTCCTCCATTAAAACATTGATTGACTGAGAAAACTTTTTCCAGTGCTCTTTAATCTTTTTATAAACCAGCTTCCCATCTTCTGTGATGATATAATACTTTCTTGGCTTCGTTGCCTCAGTTTCCCATTCACTTTTTAGCAGACCTTGACTCTCTAGTCTTCTCAGTAGAGGATATAATGTATTGCCTTCTATCGAAATACCTTTCCCTTCTAATTCCTTTACCAACGAATATCCATACATTGGTTTATTTAATTGTGCTAACACTACCATGATGAGTGTGCCTCGTCTGAATTCTAAAATTAATCCTGAAACAATTTCATCACAATTCATCCAATGCCCTCCCTTCAGTATCCTTTATTTAAATCCACTGTGTTTATTGCACTATATTGTGTGCCGCACACTATATGCTTTACAAAGTATACTGTGTATCGCACAGTATGTCAATAAGTTTATCCTTTGCATTTTAAGTTTTGCATCGCTACCATTGTTTATAGCTCCCATTAACAAACTGTAGACGCACCCAAAGGTATGGTTGCATGGGCAAAAGAAAATGTAGCTTCTTCCGGATTATCTGGCAAGCCAATCGGCTCCCTGTTATAATACCCATCAATACGCATATACTATCTATATCTCTATCCCCATTGAACAAGACAACTTATTTATAATATTGTCTTGTACGTAAGACAATATTTTCTAGAAGCCAATGGAATTCCCTTGTCCCAAATTATTTATGTAAATTTTGAAGATGAGCGTCTTTTGGAAATGACTGCTGAAGATTTAAATCTCATTTTAGAAATTGGATTAGAAATATCTGAAACTGATATCAAGCTATATTTATTTTTAGACGAGATTCAAAATATTAACAGGTGGGAGAAGTTCGTTCGCAGAATTGCAGATATGAAGTATCGAATCAATATTACCGGCAGTAATAGTAAAATGCTAAGCAGCGAAATAGCTTCCACTTTAGGTGGGCGTTTTGTTATTATGAATATTTATCCATATTCTTTCTCTGAATGTAAGCTGTGGCTAAAAATCTTCATTTTAACCTTACTCCTTTACAATACTGTTTTATTTCTCAGACAGCATCCTCTCCAGCTTTTTCTTTCCGGTCTCATAGTCTGTAAACACTATTCCCTCCATGCCAAGCTTTCTGCCACCCTCGATATTCTCCAGTCTGTCATCTATGAACACACATTCTTCCGGATTCAGATTATATTTGTCAAACAGACACTGATAGATACTGGCATCAGGCTTTATCATCCCAACCATAGCTGAAATGACTTTGCCGTCAACAAGTGACACAAAACTAAGTTCACTGTGTGTATGAAGCTCGAAATATTCCTTTGGATAATTCGATAACAAATACACTTTATAGCCTCTGCTCTTTAACTCCTTAATCCAGTCTGCTGCATAGTCGAATGCCTTTACAACTAAAGCCTTTCCCTCTTTGAAAAATCTCCTGATATCCGCCTCATACTGTGGAGCCACCTTAACCATCTCATCAATTATCTCGTTCTCAGGAATTACACCACGGTCCAGCTCAATCCAGACAGGGTTTTCATATGTTGCATGGGCTAAAGCTGCTATTTTATTTTCTTCAATGCCAATCTCACGCATTGCCTCGTCCGGCTGGAACCTGACAAGCACGTTTCCCATATCAAATATTATGTTTTTAATCATTTATTTTTTCTCCTACAACCCTGCACCTCTTCCTGCAAAAAGCAATACCATATGCTAAAATATCGCACCTGCCCTCATCGCGCAGAGCCTCATCATACCTCTTCTCCTTAATCTGCGCCATAGCAGCCTCACACGCTGCATCAAGGCTTATCATCTCTTTTGCATATTTCACTTCAATAACGATACCTGCATCCGGGTCCTCCGGCTTGATTAAAATATCACTGAAACCGTCTCCCGACTCACGATTTGACTTAATAAGCCAGCCCGGATTGCTTCCGCGAAGCAGACCGATGAGCAGACCGTGATAGAAGTTCTCCTTCATATCATCAGAAGCCTTGGTATCAAGTATACTTATCATGCGGCTCATCACGATGTTAAGCTGCCTTGCAATCTGCTTCTCATCTTTATCAAGGATGGCTCTAGATAAAAGCTTCATGGTATCATCATCTTTTGCGACAACAGCCTTGAACCACTCCTGAATCTGGAGAACAAACACTTCACGCACCTCTTTATTTGGAATCACCAGCTTGTAGGCATAGCTCCCGCTGTCAGGCAGCCTGACCTCACCAGCCTTAGTCAGGTAGCCTGTTGTAAAAAGTACACTCCACAGATTGTCTATAGTATTGTCAATCTCATCATAGGTCAAGTCAAGGCGGAGCTGTTTCTCAACAAAACCACCAGCCACGAGCTTTTCTATCTCATCTCTCGTAGTCTGGTCCGCCTTGTCCACAAAGCGCTTCACCATGTCATTGCCACTGCTGTTAATCCAGAATGCACTCGGCCTGGCTGATGGGTCCCAAACCAGCTTCTTGGCAAAATTGATTACATCCCACGGACAATAAATGTCGGTATTACCGAAATGATAGCCATCATACCACTCCTTTACATCAGGATATCGCTCAGACCTGTCATAATCTAAAAGCAGCTTCCTGACCTCATCATCAGTAAAACCAAACTGTTCATCATGCGCGATATCTACAATGGAATTGATTTCAAAATTGTTGAGACCTGTAAAAATACTCTCCTTGGATACACGTAGACAGCCTGTAAGTACGGCAAACTGCAGAAACTCATTAGTCTTGAGTGCCTGTCCAAAAAGCCCTCTGATGAGTGAAACCATCTCTTTATAGTAACCATTCTGGAATGCCTTATCCAGAGGTACATCATATTCATCAATTAATATTACAGTCTTTTGTCCAAAATGCTTATATAATAATTGAGATAAAATCTGCAGACTCGATACAAGCACTTTTTCATCCATTGCATTCGTTCCGTCCTTCAATGCAATAATCGCCTTGTAGCGCTTTTTTTCATTTTCTGACAAATATTCACTATCTTCTAAAAAGCCGAATCTTTCTGCCTCTATTCCAATGAGCTCAGTAATACGATATCTAGCATCCTCATATTTCAATCCCTCCACGCTCTTTAATGCCAGAAATATAACAGGATATTTTCCCATATGTTCTTCGCAAAGTGCCTTATTTTGCGCAATATATAAGCCATCAAACAGTGACTCATCCGCACCGGTTTCAAAAAAGGCTTTAAGCATACTCATGTTCAGAGTTTTACCGAAACGACGTGGCCTCGTAAAAAGAGTGACCTCTCCACCGGTTTCAACCAATTGCTCTATGAGCTTTGTCTTGTCAATATAATAAAATTTGTTCCTTCTGATTTTTTCAAAACTATCAATTCCTACCGGCAGTTTTAAAGTGCATGCCATATGAACCTCCACAAAACGTATCAATCCCCTATACTTAGCTATAGTATAGCGGATTGATGGGCAAATTACAATTATTATTACCGTTGCGGCTTTTCCGTATTAATACCAAACTTGCTTGAAATCGTCGGAGAGACAGGGATTGACAATAAATCTTCCTGATATGCTTTCTCCACTGCCTGTTTATGGGAAATACGTTCATTATCTTTCAAAATATCCTGTAACAGCACGTTCCAACTGACGAATCTGTTTTTCGTCCTTTCCTTTTTATTCCAGATAGGCGGTTGTGTTGATAAATTATTATATCTCCTAAAATTATCCTTTAAAACGGGAAACACAGGCTGTGCCCACCGTTATTTTTCTTGCAATCTTTACCAAATAGGGTATAATAATCTGAATAGTTGCATCTTTTATTAAGGGGGTTTTACAATGTTAAGCATTTTTATGAAAAAACTGACCGTCAACGAGGCCAGAAATAAAGTAACCACATCCGATAACGCAGTCCTCATTGACTGCCGTCCCAAAGAGGATTATGCGCACGGACATGTAGCCGGTGCCATCAATTTTCCAATCGAAAAAATCACGGAAGAACGTGTCTGTCGCCGGCTTCCGGACAAAACAACCGGACTGTATATTATCGGAAGTTATTACCACAAACCAAACGTTGCCATGAAGAAATTTAAAAAACTCGGTTACAAAAATCTTCACTTCAGCGGATTTATGGAAGAACATCACGGCATGCTGACACATTAAGATAAACAGGAGACATAAAATGATAAAAACAAATGGATTTCGTGTTCTGGCGATGGTAATGACAACGCTATGGATGGTTACAATAATCCCGGTTACCGTTGTACAGGCAGCAGACTTTCGTGGACATGGATTTGATTTATCAAGCTATAATGGAACCGTAAACTGGGAACAGGTTGCAGAAGCAGACATGGATTTTGTAATGATCCGTACCGGAGAGGGCCGGGCACCGGATGTTGATACCCAGTTTGCAGCAAATTATGATGGTGCTGTTGCTGCCGGGCTGAAAGTCGGTGTGTATCATGTGTGCTGCGTGCGGACTCCGAAAGAAGCCGTGGAAGAAGCAGAGTATTGTCTGGAGATTCTTGATGGAAGGGATCTGGATTATCCGGTTGCCTATGACATGGAGCGCAAGGGCACCTTTGCAGGTGGCAGGGAAAATACGACTGCGATTGCAAAGGCCTTTTGTGACACGATCGCCGATGCCGGTTACGTGCCGATGATTTATTCTTCCGTTTCCTTCCTGAACGAAAACTTTGACTGGAAAAAGTTGAAAAACTGTAAAGTCTGGGTTGCATCTTACAGTGATACCAGACCAAAGCTGCCGGTATCTGCAGACTTATGGCAATATACAAAGAAAGGTTCACTGGAAGGTGCCAACACCGACAAAGGATATTGTGATCTGGTCTATTCCTATATGGAAGCAACAAGTATTAAGTTCACGAAACCCACACTTACCATGAAAAAAAATACGACCGCGCAGGCAACGGTCA
>Ga0256405_10007954_pt1 | contig 15535 bp, 17 predicted proteins | sample RumenRJG_02DNA_FD_189096 | JGI IMG/M metagenome (GOLD analysis project Ga0256405, IMG submission 189096) | Bovine rumen microbial communities from Lethbridge, Alberta, Canada - RJG_02 | ecosystem: Host-associated > Mammals > Digestive system > Stomach > Rumen | place: Canada: Alberta... | reverse complement strand
TAAGGATGGCGCAAAGACCATCGTAGTAGCAGGTTATCTTTTCGCAAAAGCAATAGAGCAGGCTCAGACAAAGTATCCTGACGTTTGCTTCCTTGCTCTTGATGTTTCTACTGGTGATCTTGCAGATCCTGCAGCAAATACAGCTCTTATCACATACAACGAAGAGCAGGCAGGTTATCTTGCAGGTTATGCTGCAGTAACAGATGGTTACAAGAACCTTGGCTTCCTTGGCGGTATGGCAGTTCCTGCTGTTATCCGTTATGGTTATGGTTTCGTTCAGGGTGCAGATGCTGCTGCAAAGGCTCTCAACGAGACAGATGTAAAGCTTAAGTATTGGTATTCAGGTGGATTCCAGGCTACTGATGACGTTAAGGCTAAGATGGATTCATGGTATTCAGATGGTACTGAAGTAGTATTTGCTTGCGGCGGTCCTGTTTATCAGTCTGCTGTTGCTGCTGCTCAGGCTAACAATGGTAAGGTGATCGGTGTTGACGTAGATCAAAGCGGTGTTGATGCATGCATTATCACTTCAGCTATGAAGTCACTCGCTTCATCAGTAAACCTTGCACTTACAGATGCTATGAATAATGGTTGGAAGTTCACAGATACTTATGCAGGCAAGGAAACAAAGCTTGGCGCATCACAGAACTGTGTAGGTCTTCCTATGGAGACAAGTAAGTTCAACACATTCTCTCAGGAACAGTATGATACTCTTTTTAAGAGCCTTTCAGATGGTTCTCTTACTGTTGATGACAGTTTTGATACAGAGCAGAAGCCGGCTGTTACAAATGTAACTGTTGACTACGAGTCATAATTTATAGTGAGCGAATCTGTTTATTTCGTTTACGATAGAAAGTTAGAGAGGGCATCCGGCAGGATGCCCTCTTTTTTACTCGATGTTCTTAAGTTAATTATATGGAATACTAATGTAACTTATGATATAATTATAAATATTGTGTGAGGCAGCAATTAAGTTGTCTTATCTTTATAAATTCCATGAAAGGGAGAATGTGACTGTGGCAAATGAAGATTATGTGATCGAGATGTTGCACATCACCAAGGAATTTCCAGGTATCAAGGCAAATGACGATGTCACCTTGAAGTTGCGCCGCGGTGAGATACATGCCCTGTTAGGCGAGAATGGTGCCGGCAAGAGTACCCTTATGAGTGTTCTTTTTGGACTTTATCAGCCTGATGGTGGTATGATCAAAAAGGACGGTAAAGAGGTTAGGATAAATGATCCTAACGATGCAAACCGTTTTAACATTGGTATGGTTCATCAGCATTTCAAACTTGTTGAGTGCTTCAGCGTACTTGACAATATTATCCTTGGAGTAGAGGATACAAAGGGTGGTTTTATTACAAGAGATGCTGCTTTAAAGAAGGTAAATGAACTTTCTGAAAAATATGGATTAAGAGTTGATCCTAAGGCACTTGTTTCAGACATTTCTGTTGGTATGCAGCAGAGGGTTGAAATATTAAAGATGCTCTACAGGGACAATGAAGTCCTTATTTTTGATGAGCCTACGGCTGTGCTTACACCGCAGGAAATTGATGAGCTCATGCAGATCATGAGAAACTTCAAAAAAGAAGGAAAAAGTATTCTTTTCATTACTCATAAACTTAACGAGATCATGGCTGTTGCAGACCGCTGTACGGTTCTTCGTAAGGGTAAGGGTATTGGTACAGTGGATATCAAGGATACCAATGAAGAAGAACTTTCAAAGATGATGGTAGGTCGTGATGTTCAGCTTGTCGTTGACAAGAAACCGGCTAAGGTCGGAGAAACTATCTTTTCTGTAAGAGATTTTACTGTTCCGGGTCGTACACATGACAAGGATGCGGTAAAGCATGTTTCCTTTGATGTTCATAAGGGTGAGATCGTCTGCATAGCAGGTATCGAGGGCAATGGACAGACGGAGCTTGTATATGGCATTACCGGACTTGAAAAGGCAAAGTCGGGTACAGTAACACTGGAAGGAAAAGACATCACGCATGCTTCTATAAGGGAAAGGTCTAAATCAGGACTCAGTCATGTTCCTGAGGACCGTCATAAGCATGGTCTTGTTCTTGATTATTCTCTTGAGAAGAACCTTGTTCTTCAGAGATACTGGCAGCCTGAATTTTCAAATAAGGGTATAATAAAAAATGATGCTGTCAGAAAATATGCAGAGAAACTTATAGGTGATTATGATATCCGTTCCGGTCAGGGACCTGTAACCATAGCAAGATCTATGTCCGGCGGTAATCAGCAGAAGGCTATCATTGCGCGTGAAGTAGATAAGGACCCTGAACTTTTGGTTGCAGTTCAGCCTACACGTGGACTTGATGTCGGAGCTATCGAATATATCCATAAGAGGCTTATAGCAGAAAGGGATTCCGGAAGAGCAGTCCTCCTTGTATCACTTGAACTTGATGAGGTCATGAATCTTTCCGACCGTATCCTTGTTATGTATGAAGGGGAGATAGTTGGAGAATTTGACCCTAAAAAGACAACAGTAGAAGAACTTGGTCTTTATATGGCTGGTGCCAGAAGACAGGGTAAGGAGGCAAATAAATGAGTGAGAAGAAACCATTCTGGCAGAGCGGCATGTTCATAAGTATTATGGCATCAGTTATCTCTGTCATTGTAGGCCTTGTCCTTGGATTTCTGTTATTGCTGGTGCTTAATCCTTCAAAGGCAGGAATTGGTATGGGCGCCATGCTGACCACAGGCTTCTCCAACATGGATCAGTTTGGAAAGGTTCTTTATGAGTCTGCACCGCTTATGCTTTGCGGACTTTCGGTAGGCTTTGCATTTAAGACAGGTCTTTTTAACATCGGTGCGCCGGGACAGTATACAATCGGTGCTTTCCTTGCTCTCTTTGGAGCTACTGTTCTTCAGCTTCCTTGGTGGGCAAATCTTATTCTTGCACTTATAGGCGGAGCCGTCTGGGGTATTTTTCCGGGACTTTTTAAGGCTCTCTTTAATGTAAATGAAGTTATTACTTCTATTATGTTTAACTGGATTGCCATGTACCTTGTAAATCTTCTTTGTGCCAATACAAAGACTATGCTTGCAAGTGCATGGGGAGCATCAAACTCCGACCGTACTGCAGACCTTTCAAAGGCAAACCCTTCGGCAATCATTCCAAAGGGTGGCTTACAGCTTATATTTGGCAATTCACCATGGATAAATATAAGTGTCATCATTGCTGTTGTTATTGCTGTTATTATGTGGTTCATACTTGAAAGAACAACTTTCGGCTATGAATTAAAGGCAGTAGGTTTAAATAAAGATGCATCACTTTATGCCGGTATCAACTCAAACAGAGCTATCGTGCTTTCAATGGTCTTTGCAGGAGCTCTTGCAGGACTTGGCGGTGGTGTATCATATCTTTCAGGTACAGTTCAGTATGTACTTCAGAAAGCCATACTTGATATGGGATTTAATGGTATTCCTGTAGCACTTCTTGCCAACTCAAATCCTCTAGGTACGATTTTCTCTGCGATCTTTGTTGCCTATATTCAGGTAGGTGGTTCTGCAATGCAGCCGAATTTCTCATCTGAATCAACAGAGATCATAATAGCAGTTATCATTTATCTTGCAGCATTTGCTCTTCTTATGAAGGGTATTATATCCAACTTCCTTTCAGGAAAGAGAAAGGAGAAGAACTGATGAATACACTTGCAAATATCATAGCGCTTACAATAGTTTTTGCTGTACCGCTTATGCTTGTTGCACTTGGCGGTATGTATTCTGAACATTCAGGAGTTATAAATATTGCCCTTGAGGGTATCATGATAATAGGAGCTCTGTTCTCCTGTTTCGCACTCAGTGCTCTTGACAAGAGCGGCTTTGGTAAGGTACATCCACAGCTTTCCATGCTTCTTGCCATAATCATAGCGGGAGTTTCGGGATGTGTATTTTCACTTCTGCTTGCATTTGCAGCGATCAACCTTAGAGCAGATCAGACAATAGGCGGTACCGCACTTAATATTTTTGCACCTGCTTTTGCAGTCGTGTTTACATGGGCTGTTCAGGGACAGGGACTTACAACCATCCAGATTCCTACATGGGTTCGTATTACTCAGGAAAGCCTTGGCTTGAAGCCTTTTACAGGTTTTTGGAACAACCTTATTTTTAAATATTTCTATATAACGACACCGATTGCTGTTGTGCTTTTTATAGCTGCATGGCTTCTTATGTACAAGACAAAGTTTGGTTTAAGGCTTCGTGCCTGCGGTGAGCATCCACAGGCTGCAGATTCTGTTGGTATCAATGTATATAAAATGCGTTATGCAGGCGTTATGATATCCGGTTTCCTTGGCGGTATCGGCGGTCTTGCCTATACTATCGCAGTTGGCTCGGGCTTTAATTCGCAGGTTGGTGGTTATGGTTTCCTTGCTCTTGCAGTTATGATCTTTGGTAACTGGAAGCCATTCAATATCCTTGGAGCAGCAGTTTTCTTTGCTTTATTCAAGACTATTGCGGCTTACAATTCATCAATACCATTCCTGCCTAAGTTTGAAGGTCTTACAGATAAGGCATCCCTTTATCAGATGCTTCCTTATATCGTAACCATGATAGTTCTTATCTTCACATCAAAGAACTCTCAGGCACCAAAAGCCGAAGGTATCCCATACGATAAAGGATCAAGGTAATTACTGTCTAAGAGAGGGGCCCATCGAAGATGGGAAAGTCGGCTTAGACTAGTATCGCGAAGCGATACAGAAAAATTTAGAGAGGGGCCCATCGAAGATGGGAAAGTCGGCTTAGACTAGTATCGCGAAGCGATACAGAATAATCTGTTTTTTAATTTTTAATACAGGAGGTCTGCTAATGGTAGATTATACAGAGGGTTCCGGGAAACAGTATCATACCGGAGTCGGAAAAGGAGATGTGGGAAGATATGTTATTCTTCCTGGCGATCCTAAGAGATGCGAAAAAATAGCAGCTCATTTTGATAATCCTAAATTCGTTGCAGACAGCAGAGAATATGTGACATACACAGGCACACTTCTCGGAGAAAAGGTATCGGTTACAAGTACAGGAATTGGCGGACCGAGTGCTTCCATAGCAATTGATGAGCTTTCAAAGTGCGGTGCCGATACTTTCATAAGAGTTGGAACCTGTGGCGGTATGCAGGAAAATGTTATCGGCGGTGATGTGGTCATTGCAAACGGTGCTATCCGTATGGAGGGAACCAGTAAAGAATTTGCACCTATCGAGTACCCTGCAGTGCCGGATTTTGATGTTACGAATGCACTTGTAAATGCAGCAAAGAGCCTTAACAATTCTTATCATGTAGGTGTTGTAGAGTGCAAGGATTCTTTCTTTGGACAGCATGAGCCGGAGATAATGCCGGTAAGCTACGAACTTATGAATAAGTGGGAAGCATGGCTCCGCATGGGCTGTCTTGCCTCCGAAATGGAAAGCGCGGCGCTTTTCATAGCCGGTTCATTTTTAAGAGTCCGCGTAGGTTCATGTTTCCTTGTTGTTGCTAATCAGGAAAGAGCAAAGAAAGGTCTTTCAAATGAGCAGGTTCATGATACTGAAGGCGCTATCATTACTGCCGTAGAGGCGATAAAACTTCTTATTGAACAAGATAGAAAAAACAGGTAACAGGTGGTTTTATGACAGATAAAGAACTTGTCAGTGAAGCTCTTGAGGCAAGAAAGATGGCTTATGCACCATACTCACATCATGCAGTAGGAGCCGCTCTTCTTACAAAGGACGGAAAAGTGTACAGAGGATGCAATATAGAGAATGCAGCCTACACACCTACCAACTGCGCAGAAAGAACAGCGCTTTTTAAGGCAGTCAGCGAGGGAGACAGAGAGTTTAGTGCCATTGCGATAGTTGGAGGTCCTGATAATGCAGAGCATCTTGGCATTTGTGCTCCCTGCGGTGTTTGCAGACAGGCACTTAATGAATTTGTCGATGCCAAAACTTTTAAAGTGATTCTTGGTACCGATGATCCTGAGAATATGAAGGTCTTTGTCTTAAGTGAACTTCTTCCGCTTGGCTTCGGTCCACATGATATGGCGTTTCTTGAAGATTACAAGGCTTGATAAAAGATATTTTTCCCGGTATGCTATAACATAGCATGCCGGGTTTTTCTTCTTATTGCATTATCGGACAAAGCCAGGTATACAATAAAAAGATTATTTCACTTATGATGCACTTGAAAAAAAGCTGAAATTATATTAAAATTACGCTATATAAGTCTGTTTAGAAATGTTACTGTGTCGGGCTGCATTGATTTTGGGTGTATTTCGACAGAACGTAAAAATGCATGTTGCTGTAACGGAGAATATAATGACCAAAAGAGAACAATTTTCGGCAGAAGAAATATCAGCGTTCTGCTCACAGACAGCTATGGTACTGAATGGCGGCATTCCTCTTTATGAGGGGATGCATATACTAACAGAACAATTTGAGCAGGGAAATACGAGAGATGTTCTCAATGAAATTGATGATAAAGTGCATAGAGGCAATACTTTATATGTTGCCTTGAAGGAGTCGGGTGCATTTCCTGAATATATGTGCGAGATGGTGAAAGTAGGTGAAACTACCGGTAAGATAGAAAACATCATGAGATCCTTAGCCTCCTTTTATGAAAGAGAAGGGAGAGTGAAAGAAAGCATAAAGAGTGTTATCAGTTATCCTACAGTGCTTTTTTTACTTATGGCTGTGATCGTTTTTATGATCGTTTTTAAAATAATACCAATGTTTCAGGATATTTTTCTTGAACTTGAAGGAAGTAATGATCTTAGTGCTTTTTCGGGCGGACTGCTTGCAGGAAGGATAATATCAGGGCTTATTTTCCTAGTGCTTGTTGCTATAGTGGTGGTTCTTATCGCTTATAGGACAAGAGCTGGTTATGTTGCTATTACAGGCTTTCTTGAAGATAGTCTTCTGACTCACAGACTTGCGGACAAGATAAGTGTGGCAAAATTTATCTCTGCCTTGTCGGTTATGGTGTCTGGCGGAGTGGAGAGTGTCGAGGCGGTAAAGAGGTCAGGGCTTGTAGTTGATAATAAAAAAATACATGCAAAGGTAAATAAATGCATTACACTTCTTTCATCCGATAAAAAACTTAATGATGCCTTGATGGAGGCAGAGCTTATTGATCCGCTCAGAGGCAGGATCTTAGGCGTGGCTGAGATCAGTGGCAACGTAGATGAAGTGCTTGAAAAAATATCCAGTCAGTATGATGAAGAGGTTTCTCAAAGGCTTGCAGCACTTTCACAGATAATTGAGACAGTGCTTATAGTGCTTCTTGCCATATTTGTAGGAGCGATATTGCTTGCTATAATGGCTCCGCTTATTGATATAATATCATCGATAGCGTAATGAGGACTTCCTATGAAAAATTTCAAAAATGCTGCATTAAGAGAAAGACAGCTCATAAGGCGGGCTGCTCTGATTGCTGTAGTTGTCGCTGCAATAACTTTTTTTACAACAGCGGTGTTTTATATAGCTGATATCTCACAAAGACAGGGACTTCTTTTGACAAGGCAGGCTGTTACGCGAACTGCGGTCGAGTGCTATGCATCAGAAGGCATTTATCCGCCAAGCGTGAAATATATGGAAGAAAATTATGGACTTAAATATGACCACACGAAATACGTGATATTTTATGATGCGTTTGCTTCCAATATAATGCCGGAAATTGAGATTTACGAGAAGAGGTGAGGAGATGTTTCTGCGGAAGAATTACGGACTGATAAGAGCCGCAAGTCTGATAGCAGTTATGGCTCTTTTTGCTATTTCCGGTGTGGTCATGATAAATGTCGGAGTTATAGTATATAAGAATATAGCGGAAGAAAATCTGGAAAATTACGAACTGCAGACTGCTCTTTCCTATATCAGGACAAAACTTGAACAAAACGATGAAAAAGGCAAGGTTGAAATAAAAAATATCGCAGACGGCACAGGACTTATCCTTAAGGAACATACAGATGAAGGCGAGAATATAGAAACTGTGATCTACTGCTATGATGGCTCTATAAGAGAATTTACACATGATGCGGATGCCCCATTTCAACCTGAGGATGGCTTTGAGATAATAAGAGCTGCGGCAATAACGGTTGAAATGCGTGACAATGGGCTTGTCAGACTGACAGCTACGAATACAGGCGGCGGAAGCAATTATACATATGTGGTGCTCAGATCGGAGATGGAATATTGATGAAGCAGGAAGAAACAGGCGATTTCGATGTAAGAGTATCGGCATTGGAACTTATTGTTGTGACAGCTCTTTTTGCAGTTATCAGTGTGTTTCTTATACATTTTTTTGTTTCGGCATATTCAATATCGAATAAGGCAGATGTTCTTAATAATGCGAAGACTAGAGCAAGTGCAACTATGGAGCTGCTTAAATACTTTGATGTGAATGAAGTGGCAGAAGAGGAAGGATTTGAGAAAAGATCAGAGGATACCTATTCGGCGTATTTTGACAATGAGTGGGCGGATTCATCCGAGGTAAGTGCAGATTATGAGATACGGGTGATATATAATAAAAGTAAAGCTGGTGTCGATGGATTGTATACAGCAGTTGTCAGCGCCTATAATAAGAGAAACAATGAGCTGATCTATGAGCTGACGGATGATATATACAAGAGGAAATAAATGAGAGAAAGAAAAAGAAGGATGAATGCAGGCGGTGCCCTTATCATTCTTATAATCATTGTTATAAGCCTTTCTGTTTTTGCCCTGCTTTCGGTAAGAAGTTCGATGAATGCGTTAAGCCTTGTAAAAAAGAATGCCGACTCGGTAAAAATATATTATGTGATGGATGCAAGGGCGACGGACATACTTGCTGAAATAGATACAATGGTTAAAAGAAAAGGAAATGCCGGATTTAGTGTAGATTCATTTTCAGATATAACAGCTTTTACTGAAACGGATATAAGAAGCGGAAAAGTAAAGAGTCTTTCTTATGAAGTTGTAAACGGCAGAAAGGTCCTTTCTGTTAAGATAAGCTATGATGGAACAGAACTGATTGTAGACAGATGGCGGCTTAGAACTGAGACAGATGAGTCGGAATACACTATAGAATTACCTGATTGATGGAGGAAAATATGAAAGCAGATGAAATACTTACTGAGGCAGTGAAGAAGAATGCATCGGACATTTTTCTTATTGTAGGACAGCCGGTTTCTTATAAGGTAGAGGGTATCATTTTGAAAAAAGATGATGAAAAACTTGTGCCGACAGATACCGAAGAAATCATAACAGATATTTATGAGAAGACTGGCAGAAGTATGAGCCGTTTTATTCAGTGCGGCGATGATGATTTCTCACTTTCAGTACCACAGTTAGGTCGTTTTCGTTGTAATATATTCAGACAGCGCGGCACATTTTCAGCAGTTCTTCGTGTAGTTAATTTTGACCTGCCTGATTACAGGAAGATGAGAATACCGGATACTGTTATGGATTTTGCAGAACTTAAGAAAGGTCTGGTCCTTGTAACGGGTGCGGCAGGGAGCGGCAAGAGCACTACTATCTCATATATTATCGACAGAATAAATGAGACAAGGAATTGCCATATCCTTACGCTTGAAGATCCGATAGAATTCCTGCACAGGCATAAAAAAAGTATCGTCAGCCAGAGGGAAGTGAATATAGATACAGAATCTTATGCCACAGCCTTAAGAGCTGCAATGCGCCAGAGTCCGGATGTTATTCTTGTAGGTGAAATGAGAGACTATGAGACTATAGATGTTGCTATGACAGCCGCAGAGACAGGACATCTTGTGCTTTCAACCCTCCATACACTTGGAGCAGCGAATACTATAGACAGAGTCATAGATGTATTCTCCGCAAGTCAGCAGCAGCAGATAAGGGTTCAGCTTTCAATGGTACTTCAGGCTGTTGTAAGCCAGCAGCTTCTTCCGAGTGTAAATGGTGAGCTGCTTCCTGTATTTGAGATAATGAAGGCGAATAGCGCCATAAAGACCATGATAAGGGATAACAAGGTACATCAGATAGACTCTGTCATATATGCGTCCGGAAGAGAAGGAATGTGCTCTATGGATTCAAGCATTCTAGAACTTTATACGCAGGGACTTATTGACAGACAGACTGCTATAAACTTTGCTTCAAATCAGGATGCGGTAAAGAGAAGCGTGAATTAAATAGAGCCTTTATAAGCAGGTGGAAATATTGAACGATGGTTTCAATATTTCTGCTTGCTTTTTGAATGTGGACGTGTTATAATTACGATTTGTGAGACTAATTAAATTCCTTGTCCGTTATAGAGATATGGCGGGCCAGAGACCAAAAGGAGGTGCAGACCACTATGAATAACTATGAGTTAGCATTAGTAGTCAATGCAAAAATCGAAGATGATGCCAGAGAAGCTGTTGTTAACAGCGTAAAGGATCTCATCACACGTTTTAACGGCACAATCACCAATGTAGACGACTGGGGCAAGAAGAGACTTGCATACGAGATCAAGAAGATGCATGAAGGATACTACTACTTCATCCAGTTCGATGCTGATTCTACAGTACCAAGTGAACTTGATAGCCGTATCCGTATTATGGAAAACGTTTTAAGATTTTTATGCGTTAGACAGGATGCCTGAATAAGGAGGTTTTCCTATGAATAAAGTCATCTTAATGGGACGTTTGACCCGTAATCCTGAGACCAGATATTCTCAGGGAGATAATCAGATGGCAATCGCAAGGTTTTCCATTGCAGTAGACAGAAGATTCAGAAGGCAGGGAGATCAGGATACAGCTGATTTCTTCAACTGTACAGCATTCGGCAAGCAGGCTGAGTTCGTTGAAAAGTATCTTAAGCAGGGTACCAAGATCGTTCTCACAGGTCGTATTCAGAATGACAATTACACCAATAAAAATGGTGAGAAGGTATATTCAGTACAGATTATTGCAGAAGAGATAGAATTCGCGGAAAGCAAGGCAGCAGCTTCACAGAATGGGGCAGGCTACCAGAACGACAATTCTGGATATCAGTCACAGAACTCGGGTTCTGAGGCACCAGCAGCACCAGCTGACGGCTTTATGAATATCCCGGATGCAATAAGCGAAGAACTGCCATTTAACTAATTATAGTCATATTGCAAGGCAGTATGATGTGACCCTCTTAGGTTGCTTTTGGGCAACTTCTTTGAAGAGGGTTTATGAAAATAACCAGGAGGTAAGTCAGCATGCCATTCACAAAGGATAATAATAAGGGCGGAGACGAGAAGAGGAACGAAGCTCCTCGTAGAAGAGTTATCCGCAGAAGAAGAAAGGTTTGTGCTTTCTGCACAGAGAAAGATAACGTTATAGATTACAAGGACGCAGCTAAGCTTAGAAAGTATGTTTCTGAGAGAGGCAAGATCCTTCCAAGACGTATTACTGGAACATGCGCAAAGCATCAGAGAGCTCTTACAGTTGCTGTTAAGCGCGCTCGTCAGCTTGCTCTTCTTCCATACACAGAAGAATAATAATGGTATAAGGGTCTAAAGATTAAATCTGCGCTTGTGCAGTGTTCAGTCTGACCCGCCAACAGCACGAAAAAGTAGTATCTGCCTCCGGACTTAACCGTCCGGAGGTTTTTCTTTTTAAATGAGTCATCAGAAAGTCCACCCTTTTAATCATATCCTATTCATGGTATACTAATATAGTGCGGGTACAAGTTGCAATTTGGTAATTTGATGTTTTTTTAGAGGAGAAAAGTTTGAGATAGGTTTTCAGACCTACACCGGTGTTGCTGCAGGCACGATACCGGTGGGAGCCATGCCTGTGATGGGATGAGGGGAATGAAGATCGATAAGAAGACGATAGTTGTCAAGGTAGGGACATCAACTATCACTAATGAAGACGGAAGTATAAAATTAAGAATACTTGACCGTCTTACAAGAGTGCTTTCGGAAGCTGCTTCAAGCGGATATAAGGTTTTACTTGTTTCTTCGGGTGCAATAGGTGTTGGCGTAAATAAGATGCGACTTGGTTCAAAGCCTTCGGAGACAAGACTTAAGCAGGCAGCTGCTGCAGTGGGACAATGTGAGCTGATGCATCTGTACGACAGGTATTTTGGCGAGTATGACAAGATGGCAGGGCAGATCCTTTTTACAAGTGATGATCTTGATAATGAGGAGAAGAGGAGCAATCTTTCCGGCACACTTGAGGCGCTTATTGAGAAGGGCATAATTCCTATAATAAATGAAAATGACTCTATCAGTCATGCGGAGATCATGTCCAATGAGAAGATCTTTGGTGATAATGACATGCTTTCCGCGATAGTTGCAGGCTTTGTAGGCGCAGGCAAACTTATAATCCTTTCGGATATAGATGGACTTTACGACTGCGACCCGAGAAAGAATAAAAATGCTAAGCTTATAAGCAGGGTGGATGATCTTGACAGCATTTCAAACGAGATGATACAGGGAGCAGGAAGCGCAAGAGGCACCGGCGGCATGATGAGTAAAATAAGTGCGGCAAGATATGCAACTAAGCTTGGCATAGATGTTTTTATAGAAAATGGAAGCAATCCTGAAGCAATATTAGATATTCTTGATCATAAAAAGGCAGGAACCCTTTTTCCTGCAAAAGAAAATAATAGCAAGGAGTAATCCCAATTGAAGAAGGAAAAAGTACCAAAAGGCAGTCTTTCTGCCAGATTCAAGACATATTTTGTGTGGCCTTTCTGGATGTCTGTACCAGTTATAATACTGGCTATCTTAGTTTATTTTGCAAGGAAAGAATTCTGGCTTGCCGCAACAGTAATCGCAATTTTATATATAATTGCTAGCATTGCACTGTTTTGCTATAGAAAAGCCGGCCTTAACAGGGAACTCGTCAAATTCGGCATGGGCTTTGGAAAAAAAGAATCAGCCATGCTTAAGGAACTTCTCGTTCCCTGCTGCATTATCGATAATGATGGTCACATGCTTTGGGCAAACGATGCTTTTTTTGATATAACCACAGATGAAAAGTCTGCAAGAAGGTCGATAACAGCAGTTGTACCTGAATTGAATGCGGAAACATATCCCAAGGGTGATGCACTTGATTCCGAGGTCAGCGTTCATATAGGGGAAAAGGATTACAAGGTAAAACTAAGACGTATAATAGATGATGCCGCTTTTACAAAAAGCTCCGGTGTTGAAAATGTTATATCTGTATTTTTCTACGATGAAACAGACATAAACAGACTTATACGCGAAAATCACGACCAGCAGATGATAGTGGGACTTCTTTACATAGATAATTATGAAGAAGCACTTGAAAGCATTGATGAGGTCAGAAGATCGCTTTTAAGTGCTCTAGTCGACAGAAAAATAACCAGATATATGCAGAGTATCGATGCGGTTATAAGAAAGCTTGAAAAAGATAAATACATTATCGTATTTAAAAGAAAATATCTGTCCGAACTTCAGGTGAACCGCTTCTCGCTTCTTGATGATGTAAAGAATGTAAATATCGGAAATGACCTTGCAGTTACCATTTCTATCGGTATTGGCGTTTCGGATGAATCGTATACAAGAGAGTATGATTTTGCAAGAGCTGCAATTGATATGGCACTTGCACGAGGTGGCGACCAGGTTGTACTTAAGGAAAAGGATCACATCCAATATTTTGGCGGCAAGAGTGTTCAGATTGAAAAGACAACCCGAGTAAAGGCAAGAGTAAAGGCACATGCTTTGTCGGAACTCATAGAAGCAAAGGATAATGTGCTTATCATGGGACATAAGATGTCTGATGTGGATTCCGTCGGTGCGGCAATTGGTATTTACAGAGTTGCAAAGACTCTCAATACAAAGGCACATATCGTACTTAACGATATAACCAGTTCTGTGGCACCTATTGTTCAGCGTCTTAAGGAAAGTCCTGAATATGAGGACGACCTTTTTGTGACGGGCGATAAGGCTGTAACCATGACCGGCCCTGATACAATGTTGGTCGTTGTTGATGTAAACCGCGAAAGCTACACTGAATGTGAGGAACTGCTCCATAGCGTTAATACGATAGTCATTCTCGATCACCACAGACAGGGCGAGGATGTTATCCAGAATGCGGTTCTTTCCTACATAGAGCCTTATGCTTCCTCTGCATGTGAAATGGTTGCAGAGATACTCCAGTATATAGATGGAAATGTAAGGATCAAGGCTGCCGAGGCAGATGCGATGTATTCGGGTATAATGATAGATACCAATAATTTCCTTGTGAAAACAGGTGTAAGGACTTTTGAGGCTGCGGCTTTCTTAAGAAGAAACGGTGCGGATGTGACAAGGATAAGGAAGACCTTTAGGTCTGATATGGATGCCTATAAATTTAAGGCACGCTCTATAAGCACTGCGGAGGTATATCTTGATCATTATGCATTTGCAAGCTGCGACCCGACAGGAGTGGAAAGCCCTACAATACTTGGCGCACAGGTTGCAAATTCACTTATGGATATAGCTGGGATCAAGGCATCCTTTGCATTTACTCCATATAATGACAAAATTTATATTTCAGCAAGAAGTATAGATGAGCTGAATGTTCAGGTTGTTATGGAAAAGATAGGCGGCGGCGGACACATGTCTGTTGCGGGAGCTCAGCTTGAAGGCGTGACTATAGAGGAAGCTATGGACAAGGTGAGAGCTGTGCTTGATAAAATGAAGGAAGAAGGAGATTTATAAAATGAAGATAATACTTTTACAGGATGTAAAATCACTTGGCAAGAAGGGTGATATCGTTGAGGCAAGCGACGGATACGCAAGAAACTATCTCATGCCTAAGAAGCTTGGATGTGAGGCAAACCCTCAGAACATGAACACATTAAGGCAGGAGAAAGCAGCAGAGGTAAAGCGTGCAAAGGAAGAGCTTGAAGCAGCAAAGGAGCTTGCCAAGGTTTATGCAACAAAGAGCGTAAAGCTTTCGATAAAGGTCGGTAAGGAAGGCAGGACTTTCGGCTCTGTATCAGGCAAGGAGATTGCGACAGAGGCAAAGAAGCAGTGCGGACTTGATATCGATAAAAAGAAAATGGATCTGCCTGAACCTATCAGAACCCCTGGAATATTCAACATCCCAGTAAAACTTCATCCGGAAGTAACAGCTACAATTAAGGTTGAAATACAGGAAAAGGTGTAAAAAATGGCTGATGAAGCTGTTATAAAGAGGATACCGCCGCATGATACAGTTTCGGAACAGGCTGTTATCGGTTCGATGATATATAATAACGATACGATTGATGAGGCGTGTGAGATAATTTCGTCGGATGATTTCTACAACAGGCAGTTTGGTATCATTTTTGAGACTATAAAAGAACTCCACGAAGAGGGAATAGCAGTAGATATCGTAACCTTGCAGAACAGGCTTAAGACAAAAGACCTGCCTCCGGAAGCAAGCGATGTTGGTATGCTTGCAGATATCATGAATTCTGTTCCGTCTTCAATAAATATAAATGAGTACGTTACAGCTGTGTATCAGAAGTCGATGTTACGCAGACTCATAAAGGTAGCAGATTCTATTTCAAACGACTGCTATATGGGGCGCGAGAAACTTGAAGACATAATGGAAAAAACTGAAAAGCAGGTCTTCGATCTTATTCAGT
>Ga0256405_10007953_pt1 | contig 15535 bp, 9 predicted proteins | sample RumenRJG_02DNA_FD_189096 | JGI IMG/M metagenome (GOLD analysis project Ga0256405, IMG submission 189096) | Bovine rumen microbial communities from Lethbridge, Alberta, Canada - RJG_02 | ecosystem: Host-associated > Mammals > Digestive system > Stomach > Rumen | place: Canada: Alberta | collected... | reverse complement strand
CAGCAGTTTTTTCATAGAGAAAAACTTCATCCAAAAATCAATACATGTTTTTAAAAAACACCCAAACCGCCTAGGATATGGGTTATGTTGTTATTTTCACTTTAAAACAAGTGGGAATCTCGAGTAATTAATTTAAGATGTTACTAGTGTTAATCTGTAGCTTTTTACGGAGCAACATTGCTCTGTAAAAAGTTATTATCAAACAAAATAACAAACACAAACAATTGTATTGTTGTTTTTGATAAAATATCAAACAAATGAGCTAATCTTGACTGTTTTATTATGCATTTAAATTTGAATTTGATAAAAAAGTAGACTAATGTAAAGAAGTGTATGTTAAATAAGTTATATTTTTGTCAAGAAAACGATTTTATTTTTCACAATATATTTACACCGTTATGGTAAATGTGTAAAATCCGTCAAATCAGAGCAAATTAACTTTTACCTAAAATTATCAATAAACATTTTAGGATAAGAGACATTTATCATGAAAAAATCATGTTAGGGGTAACCATGAACTATGCCATAGTTTTTGCCGGCGGAGTCGGTTCTAGAATGAAATCTCCGGACTTACCGAAACAGTTCATCGAGGTTAATGGTAAGCCAATCATTGTCTATACCTTGGAACATTTTCAGAAACATAAGGACATCAAGGGAATAGTTGTCGTATGTCTGGAACAGTGGATTCCTCACATGCTCAAGCTCGTTGCCCAGTTTGAACTGTGCAAGGTTCTGAAGGTTGTCAAAGGAGGTTCCACCGGACAGGAATCAATCTACAAAGGTCTGTGTGCCCTTGAAGGCATTGCTCAGCCGGATGACGTTGTTCTTTTACATGACGGCGTAAGACCAATCATTGATGCCGAACTCATCTCCAACAACATCAATTCCGTTAAGGAATTTGGCAACGCAATTTCAGTTTCAGGTGCAACCGAAACCGTATGTCTAATTGATTCAGGCAGTGAATCATCAGATCACCACATCAGCAAGATTCTAAGCAGAAACAATTGTTACATTGGCAGAGCTCCGCAGTCATTCCATTATTCGGAAATAATGGAATGCCACAAGAAGGCCATTGAAGACAACTACACCACAGCCGTTGACTCCGCATCAATGCTCGAACACTACGGACACGAGCTGTTCTTCGTTCCTTGCTCCCACTTCAACATCAAGATCACAACCCCTACGGATCTTTACCTGTTCCAGTGCTACGAGAACACAAAGAAGAGAGCAGTGTAATGCAGGTTGAACCTGTTAAACAAATAAGTTAAGTCACCCTTAAAAATAATAATAAGAAAGGACAAAAATGAAAGATTCATGGGCAACGGAAAATCAGCTTGTTGTTGATGATTTAAAGAATGTTGCATCAGATAAGGTTATTCCCTGGGAAAAATTGGACAACAAATCAGTGCTCGTTACCGGAGCTACCGGATTAATCGGTTCTCTGGTTGTTAAGGCACTTCTCTACAGAGCGGATGTCAGCAATGCGAACATCACTGTCGGAGCCTTCATCAGAAACGAAGGCAAGGCTGACAAAGTGCTCGGTAATCTCAAAAAAGATCATGCAAATCTGGTGTATGAAATCGGAGATCTCAGCGAAGGTCTGAATCTCTCACGTAAGTACGATTACATCGTTCATGCTGCCAGTGCCACCGGAAGTAAGGACTTCATCGAAAAGCCTGTTGAAACAATCCTTACCACCATCGAAAGTACCAAGAACTTCTTAAAGTACGCCAAGGATAACTCCATCGATTCAATGGTTTACATCTCCTCCATGGAAGTGTACGGGGAAATTCCTCATGAAACAGTGAAGGAAGAAGACTTCGGTTTACTTAACTGGATGAACTTAAGAAGCAGTTACCCTCAGAGCAAGAGACTTGCGGAAACCCTGTGTCTCTCTTACTGCTCCGAATACGGAGTTCCCGTAAAGATCGTGAGACCTACCTTAACCTTCGGCCCCGGAGTTTCAAAGGAAGACAACCGCGTGTTTGCCCAGTTCGCCAGAGCGGTAATAAACAAAACCGACATTACTCTCCTTACCAAGGGTGGAACAAAGCGTGACTACCTGCATACCGCCGATGCGGTGAGAGGCATCTTAAGCATTCTTTTATTGGGTAAGAATGGGGAAGCCTACAACTTATCCAACCAGGATTCCTACTGCACCATCTATGAAATGGCTCAGATGTGTTGCGGCCTTGCGAACAATGAAATTTCAGTAAAGTTCGATTTGGATCCTGAAAAATCAAAGTGCTATCCGAAGGAACAGAAGATCCAGTTGGATAACAGTAAGTACCTCGCTCTTAACAATTCTCCAAAGACATCAATTCAGGACATTTATCTGAAGCTTATAAGTTATCTGAAATAGATTGCCGTTACGGAGAGTAGAGATACACACAAAAAAGTAATAAGACCATAAATATAAAAATGTAGCTGACGGAGTGAATGAGTATACCCCATATTCACTCTATCCGAGGAATTTACACATGTTTTCCCTTTTTAAAAAAACAACAGAAACTGAAAATAAGTCAAAAAACGAAATAAAAAAAGCGGTGGATACTGAGGCCCAAAAGAAGGCCGAAAATGACGCTAAGAAAAAAGCTGAAGCAGATGCAAAGAAAAAGGCCGAAGCAAAGAAGAAAGCAGAGGCTGAAGCTTTAAAAAAAGCAGAATTGGAAAAAGCCAACAAAGAAATTACCAATATGACTGACTTTATTGATGAGATGACTGGAGTAAAGGTCGTTGAATCAAAAAATCAGTTTCTTATATCTTCATCTCTAGACTTGAATGATTCCGTTATTGCTTCCGGTGATTCCGATAATGTTCAGGATGTAACGAAAAAAATAGGTTTCGTTGTTCTCGGTTATGGAAATTTTGCATCAACCAATCTGTTTGATTCGATTATGCCTTATGCCAAAGCCGGTCATCACGTGGTTTTCCTATTGGACAATAAGAAAAGTACGGATGAGTCTTTTGACAAAAAGTTAGATAAGATCAATCAGTTTAAGAATGTTGTTATCGTAAGAGCTCAGGACAATGTTTTTGATTTCAAAAAAATCCTTCTCGGAGTAAAACTTGCAAGCTGTGTATATACGGTATTTGTCTCATTAAAGGACAAACTGAATCCGAGATCATTCATAACAATCGTTAATTCTGTAATTACCGAAAATGCATCCAAAAAATGTTTTATCCCGAATGACATTGATTTGTATGAACTGAAGAAATATTGGGGATTTTCATCTTTATCAGGTTCCTTGTTTAATTCCCGTGCGTTATTAGAACTTAATGATTCATTAATAGAACAAGGCAATTATTGGAGTCTTGAAAAGATAATCAAAAACTGCTCTGCTGAAGAAGTCTTCAGTTATGACAATGAATTTGTATTCAACAGATATCCGTTAAATAAAATCACTTCATTGGAAATTGCAGGACTTGGCAAAGAAATAATCTGTGGCCTTAAGAAATCTGAAGATACGGATAATCTGCTGAAGAAGCTCTGGTACTCAGTTCAGGATTTGTACGCAAATTATGAACTGTCTAAAATCCAACGTTTCTTTTTATTCGCCATGGTTTCATACGTTATGTATCTCTGTGAAAGGAATTCATTTGACACTGAAACCTGGAAAGAAAAATTCAACAAAATTTTTGATTTCGGCGTTCCTTTGAAAGCCAAAGAAACCCAGAGAATGCTTAACGTATTCCTGCCAATCCTGTTCCAGAAAAAAGACAATGATCTTTTTATCGTTGAAAATGTCGGCATGTCTGATATTAAGAATTCAAAGTTTTTTGAGTTGGCACAGCAGAATTTCAAGATTGATTATCAGCTTAAGAGATCCAACTTTGACTACTACGACTTCAACAACATGATCATTAAGATGCACTCAAAATCTTCAAAATTAACGATTGCATCTGGCAGTCTGAACAGAAATATGCTTTCTGAAGGAGATAGGCATTTAACCTTATGGCACGGCTTGGGCTGGATGAAGAAAACCGTTGTAAAGCCTGATAAATTTACTGTTGGAGACATTGTCTGCTCTTCCGAATACTGTGCCCCGAGATACAAGGAACATTTTTTTGCTTCTAATGCACTTCCTTTAGGCAGCGTACAGACTGACAAACTCTTCGACGATACGTTCCGTAAAGAATGTAACAGAGTTATCAGAGAAACTCATGGTATTTCTGAAGATGCAAAAATCATATTTTTTGCTCCGACATTCAGAATCGGGAAAAAACACCATTACTACGATTTCGGCATGGACATCAATGCTTTAGCCGAAGAGTTGGCCAAAAACAATGTATATCTCATTACCAAAAAGCATCATGTCTTTGAAAGTTTAATGAGAGATAAGGGCATTGATGCCTCAGGAGTATATACCTCTGACAATAAACATTTCATCGTTGATGAGCATTTTGACTTTAACCAGCTTATCTGTGCGTGTGATGCCTTTGCAACTGATTATTCTTCCGGAATGTATTACGCATTCGCAATTGACGTTCCTGTTTTCCTTTATGCGATAGACGTTGACGAATACGTGCATGGACCAAACGGTTTGGAAATTGAATATCCTAAATCAGTTCCTGTTCCGTTTGTCGGCGAACCGTCAATTCAAAAGTTCATGCAGGCATATAAGGATTCTCTGAATTCTGTCAATACAGCAGAGTACAAGGCATATAAAAAGGATAACGTTGGTGCGTGTGACGGGCATGTTGGGGAAAGATTGGTAGATTTTATTCGGAACAATTATGTTTAGATAGAAGAATTACGTTAACAAAAAATAGTAGAGATTTACAATGTCTCATCAACGTGTCAACGTGGTGTAAAACCGAAATCTACTAATTATCCGCAATAATTTACTTTGGTGTTTAGATAATGCCGTTTTTGTTAAAAAGGATAATAGTGAGTAAAAAATGGATAAGAAAGAAAATAATGTAATCGCATTCATGGTGAATAGTAAATACTATTTTGCATTAGGAACAACGATTGTTAACATTCTGAATTTATCAAAAAATGATTTTTACTTTGTGGTGTATGAATACGATCTGACTGAACAGCAAAAAAGTTTTCTTATTAATCTCACAAATAACAGGATTAGATTTATTAGGTATACTTTTGATGATTGGGTTTCAGAGCATAAGTTGGTTGTACCTAATAGTGCTCGCGCAATAGAAAGGTATACTCATCTTGCATTTTCAAAACATAAAATTTTTGAATTATTAAAAGAATACCACAAAGTATTATTTCTTGACGTCGATATTTTAATTCTTGGTGGCTTAAATGAATTGTTTAATGAAACCGGAGTTGTCGTTACTGATTCTAATCTTAACTATTTAGAAACTTTCAAACAACAGATGGGAAGTGATTTATTGGCTAAAATTGATCTGTCTCCAATAAAAAGTGACGATTGTTCCGTCAATGCTGGGGTTCTTTATGTTGAAGATAGCTGTGATTACAACAGTCTGTATTCATCAGCGGTTGATTTTATGTCAACTTGTGTAAACAATTCTGAACCGAAAACAGGATTGGATGAACTAGTATTCATGTACAGTTGTTTTGCAAATAATGTACAACCAAAAAGATTAGACAGAAAAGAATATAATTCAAGGTTTTTCCAACATGGATTTTCTCCAAAAATAATACATTTTGCGGGTTCGCTTAAGCCATGGAATGCAGGAACAGAATGGCAGCTTCTATATCCAGATTGGTATAAATATTATGATAAATGGTGCGAGTTAGGCGGTACACCTTACAGCGAGTTAATTCAATTTTCCCCTAAGAGCGAATTGATTTCCGGATACTTATCTAATATCAAGTTTATTGAGTTTTTAAGAATTGTAGATCTAAGAAAATATAATTCCCTTAAGTTTATCGGAGTGAGTTCTGAAAGTCCAAATCTGTTTACTTTTGATATGGATGGATGCATCTTTGACATAAGAATAATTACTAAAGATTATCCTAAAACAGCTTATGTTTTTGGTTTTAAAGTATTGAATGAGAAACTTTTAGCTGATTCGTCATTCATCAAATACATTGAAAATATTGCAAAAGCAAATAATTATAAAATTAGAAATGGTAAAGGCTTCATAAATGTATATACTCCAGGCTTTTCAGGGGCAGATGTACCTAAGCGTTTTAACTATTTTATAAGGCAAATAGAGCAGTTGCTTATGTAATTGAGATCTTGACACGTTTTTCCAAAAGTATTGATATTAGTTGAATTGATGGTGTGAGTCTATCTATTAGTGATATGAACAATGTTGTTTGTTTGGGATTATTGAGTCCTGCATGGATTCTAAAATAAGGAAAAGAGCGTGGAAAAATATCCATGTGGAGATTAGTGGCTAGAGCGTTAAGAATTTTATAAACATATAATTTTGAGTCTGGTTTTTATATAAGGTATAATTTTATGATTCGTATTAATGAATTAGAGTCGAATAGCATAATATTTGACAATGCTAATACAGAAGAAAGGTTATTTGATAATATTCCTTTAAAATTATCTATTAAAACGAATAATTTTTTATTTGAAACTTTATATATTCCTCATGAGAATTCCAAAGAACTGTTCATTTTGCTTTCTGCCGGAGGTAGAGTTGATTCAAGTACTAGATTTGATAGATGGTCATTATCTGGATATTTGGAGAAAAATATTATATGTATAGAAGATCCTATGTATAAAATACTAAAAATTGCTACAGGGTGGTATTTTGGTACGAAGGATAATTCTGCAATTAATGAACTAAAACCTATACTGGACAAGGTCATTGCCGATTTACAAATTCAGAATACAAATGTGACTATTATTGGTTCATCTTGTGGTGGTTACGCTGCGCTTTGTCTTGCTCGAATGATTAGTGGCTGTAAGTGTATTGCCATGAATCCTCAAATAGTCATTAGTAATTGGGGAAAATCATCTGCAACATTAGAAAGAAAGTTAAACATGTCATTAATTGAAGATCATCTTCATCGCAATGATATATCCGATGTCGCTAATGATAAATCTTCAAAGTATTTTCTCATGTGTAATTTAAATGTAAAAAGGGATTGGGAACAGCAGGTCAAAATTCTTTTTGACAGAGTGAATCCGGAAAAGAAGACAGATGATGTTTATGCCAAAGATAATTTCATTTTTTATTTATCAAACAACGTCTACACAAGACCACATAATAATGTAATTAATTCCTTAGGGTTAATACTAATTAGTAACTTTTTGAATGAAGCAAATATAAATTACGATTCTATTCAATCATTGATGAAACTGCAGGAAAAGGAATGGGAGAATTATGATAACTATATAAATTTTCAGGCATGGAATGAATTGTTTGCAAGCATCGATTTGGGAAAAAATTTTGGTTATCCGAAATTCGATAAAAATGTTGCTACTTTTAAATCCTACAACTCATTAATCAAGATGTCAGTTAAGGCATTAAAGAAGAATACTAAATTAGTCGTTTCACTGGCCTTTTTCTCCACACAGGATGTTCTTAATGCTTTTGCTGACACTTTTCTGAGAAAGTTTGAGAAACACTTTGAATTAGAAGAAATGTCATCTTTTACCGCAGAGAACAATCGTTGTGTATTTACCATAGAGAAGAATATTAGAAAGATTTTTATCTCCTGTTTGGTTTTTATCAATTCATTTATTTCTGATAACAATTACACCAATGCCCAAAACACTATGGAAACGTCAAAAGTTCCTGAATTAGCAAACAATATTGGAGCTTTTCCTTATTTTGCTAATGTAAATAACTCTCAGAAATAAAAAACACCATGAAAAGAGAAAAATATGTCAATTACTAATGAAGCTTTAACTTCGCTCATAAAAGAGCAATTAAAATACAGTCCTGCAGCTCCTTTTTTAAAAAGGATTTGGGAGTATGGAGATAATAAATTACTGGTCTGTGAATTTAGTATTAAAAGAACTCGTTTTGGAATAGATGTAGCTCCACAAGCAGACTCGGAAGGAGTTGTGTCACTGAAATTGAGTTGGAGGAAACCGTACAACGAATTATTGCATAAATTTAAATACAATAAAGTCGTTTTAATAAATGAAATTGGTTTCTATTTAAATGAAGTAGTTAGTCAGTGTAAAGAGTTATCGTCTTATGCCTCTAAGCGTGTAGTTGATAATAAAAACACAACTATCGGCATTATGAACTTTCATTTTGCTAATAATTATGGAGCTGTTTTGGTTCCTTTTGCTCTATTAAAAACAATAGGAAAATTGGGATACAAAGCAGAAATAATCAATTATGTCCCCAAAGTTAATCCTCCAAGAAGGGATTATATTGAATTTAGAAGAGTGTTTTTGAATATTTCAGACCAAACCAAAGTACTAAGTACAAAACAAGATTTAAATGATGTTCAGAATAAGTATCACAAAATAGTTGTCGGTTCCGATCAGGTATGGAGACTGTTTGATACATCAACCTATATGCTTGACTTTGTTTATGGGTACAAAACGCTTATTTCTTATGCAGCATCTTTTGGTGGAAGCAGATTTAAAAAGTTAACTAATGATAGAGCAATTTCTTTACTTAACAGATTTGATGCTATATCAGTTCGTGAAAATACCGGTGTAGATATATGTAATAATCAGTTTGGATTGCCTGCTATGCAAGTTTTAGATCCAACATTGTTACTTACCGCAGAAGACTATCAACCCATTATTGAGTATTTTAACCCCAAGGTAATTAGTGGTGATTATATCGCTTATTCAATAATAAACCGAGCCAATATGGAAAATGTTTCAACATTCATAGAAAGAATGGAGAAGCTAATGAATATAACTTTCAAGAACCTGCTTTCTAAACCAAATGTAAAAGAAGTAAATTCTGTTGGTGGTTGGATTAACGATATAAAGAATGCCAGTTATGTGGTAACCGACTCATTTCATGCCACGGTCTTTTCTATCTTGCATCGAAAGAAATTTGTTTGTTTAGTAACCCATGCTAATGGGGCAGATAGAATACCTTCTTTGCTTAAAATGCTGAACATAGATATTTCATCAAGGGTAGTAGATTCACTGGATAAGATTACTCCAGAAATGTTACATAGTGAAATTGACTACGCTCCTGTGTTTGAAAGAATTAAGTATCTTAGAGAGAAATCTGTGCTGTTCCTTGAAAATGCGTTGGTCAAGGCTCCAAACTTTAAATCTCGTTTGTGAGCGCCACAATGGTAAGGTATGAGATCTTAGATGTGTTATGAGGACTAATGTCTATATGAATATGGCTAGTCTAAAAGACCATAGACAAAATATTTAATTTTTGAGCAAGGAATGAGTTATGAAGACTGAGACACTGAAGATTTCTTCTGTACCTGTTAATTCAAATTTATGTACTGGTTGTTCCGCATGTGCTTCCGTTTGTCCTGCGAAAGCAATAAAAATGTCAGTTGATTCTGAAGGTTTTTATGTTCCCGTGTTTAATCAAGAACTTTGTACTAACTGTAAGTTATGTACAAAGGTTTGTCCGATTATTAGTTGTCATTTTAACAAAGCAGCACCAGAAGCCTTGGCTGTCATGATTAAGGATGAAAAGGAGCGCCTGTCATGTTCTTCTGGTGGCGTTGTTAGTGCTTTATCCAGACATATAATCGACAATGGAGGATATGTATGTGGGTGTATTACCCAGAACTTTGAAATCTATCATGAAATTATTAGTAAGGATAATTTTTATTTGTTTGACAGGTTAAAAGGAAGTAAATATGTGCAATCTGATTTAAGGGATGTTTTTGTACGTATAAAACAATTACTACGAAATGGTAAGGTTGTATTATTTGTAGGTTCTGGATGCCAGGTTGCAGGTTTAAAAAACTTTTTGATAAAACCATACTCTAATTTGATTACAGTTGATTTTATATGCCACGGTGTTCCTTCTCCTAAATTCTTAAAGGGTTATGTTGACCATTTAAGACAAGTTCATTATGCCGCAACCAACTTTTCAACGCGAGATAAAGTAGAAGGATGGCAAAGTTACCATGAATTCTGTTTATATGATGAAAATGGCGATACATTATTTAGGGAGAATGGCAAAGATAATGTTTATATTTCTAGTTTTCTTGCCAATCTTGTAAATCGACATAGCTGTGGTAACTGCAAATTTACCAAAGTACAAAGAGTTTCAGACATTACTGTCGGTGATTTTTGGAAAATTCGCAAATTCAATAAAAAGTTTGATGATAGGAAGGGAACTTCCTTAGTTCTTTGTAATTCTGATGCTGGACAAAAAATACTAGATGAAACACGGCATTTATACAGCCTTTTTGAGCCTGTTCCTATTGATTTTGCAAAGGCTGTACAACCTCATTTGTCAAAACCTGCTAGAGAGAATGCAAATAGAGGTGCGGTATTCGATTTAATGAATAATCAAAAAGACTATTTATCTTTTTTAAATAAGAAAATTTTTAAAGTAGGAATTTTAACTTTTCATTTTTTAAATGATTTTGGTTCTGTGTTAATAGCTTACGCCATGCAAGAAGTCCTTAAATCAATAGGATATGCTCCTGAGATTATTAACTATATAGGTAAAGAAGTTCAGCATAAGGAAAATTATGCTTCATTTAGGAAAGATTTTTTAAATATTTCTCCTCAAGTTAATAACTTCGATGAATTGTGTGTATTACAGAAAAAATTTAAAAAGATTATTGTCGGTTCAAATCAAGTATGGCGTTATTTTGATCAAAATGTGTACATGATGAAATTTGCAACAGGATTAAGGAATTTAATTGCATATGGTGCATCTTTCGGCAAGGAATCGTATACCTCTATGGATACGGAAGATGCTAAAAGGCTCTTAAAAAGATTCAGTTCAATTTCAGTTAGGGAACCTACAGGTCTAAAAATATGTAAGGAACAATTTAATCTACCAGCTTTACGAGTAATTGATCCAACGTTGCTATTGAATGCGCAAGCTTATCAGAGAATCATTGATAATTCAGATGTAGTAAATATCGAAAAAGAATATATTGGCTATAGTTTTTCAAAAAGAAATAGAGAGTATGGGCTGCAGATACTTAATATTTTACGAGATTATCATGAAGGAAAGTTGGTTGTTAAAAATCTTCAGCTTAATCATGATAATCAAAAGGAAAATACTGTTGGTGGTTGGTTATATTACATCCAAAATTCTAACTGTGTAATAACGGATTCTCTTCATGCTGTAATTTTTGCAATACTGTTTAAAAAGATTTTTTGGTGTCTGATTTCTAGTAGTACTGAGTCATCTCCTCTTTTATCTTTGTTAAAACTATTGAAACTTACTGACAGAATTATATGGACGAAGAGCGATTTTAATTCAGATTTTATAGAGAGTCGCATAGATTACGATAGCGTTTACAAAATTCTTTCTAAAGAACGAGAAAAGGCTTTGTGTTATTTGAATAACTCATTGAGTCAAGAAGTCTCTGAATTAACTTAAGGTATTAAATATTGTTAGAGACTAAATAATTTATACATGCGATATAGGAAGTAAGACCGATAGAATATTTATCGATTTATTATGGGGAATAAAATATGAAAATTACTAAAGCAGTAATTCCCGTTGCCGGTTTGGGTACCAGAATGCTACCAGCCACTAAAGCAATACCTAAAGAGATGCTACCAATAGTAGATAAGCCATTGATTCAGTATGTTGTCAATGAAGCAGTATCAGCGGGAATAAAGGAAATTGTTCTTATTACTCATTCTTCAAAAAATGCAATTGAGAATCATTTTGATCGGAGTTTTGAACTTGAAGCAACTCTAGAGAAAAGAGTAAAACGTCAGTTATTAAGCGAGATCCAATCGATTTGTCCAAAAGACGTAACAATTATGCACGTGAGACAAGGTATAGCAAAGGGATTAGGGCATGCCATTTCCTGTGCAAGAACATTAGTTAATGATGAGCCTTTTGCCGTTATTCTTCCAGATGATCTTATCGATGAATATAGATCTGATTTATCCAAAGACAATCTCAAGGCAATGATAGATAGATATGAACAAACAGGTGTAAGTCAAATTCTAGTGGATAAGGTTCCTAATAATGAAATATCTTCGTACGGAGTAATTGATATTTCAGAAGAAGATAAAAACAGAGAATTATCTGCTGGGCAATCTATTAGGATAACCGGATTTGTTGAAAAACCAGACCCTAAATATGCTCCATCTAATCTAGCAATTGTCGGAAGATATGTACTTTCACCAGCAATATGGGACTTATTGAAAGAGACACCTATAGGAGCAGGAGATGAAATTCAGCTGACTGATACATTAAAATTATTGTTAAAAAAAGAAGAAGTAGAAGGTCATATATTGAAGGGCCGCAGATTGGATTGTGGTTCAAAATTCGGATATGTGAAGGCATTTATTGACTATGCATTAATGCATCCTCAGCTAAAAAATGATGTACATGACTATTTAAACAAAGTAGTAAAGCTTTAGTTATTTTATGGTTGCTGATGTGATTTAATTTGCGATGTCTACAAAGCAAAGGAGAAAAAGTGAGTAACTCCTTGGCTTATCCAAACAATCCTAAAATTGCCGAACCGTAGCAGTTTAGACTGAGTTATGAAATAAAGGAAAATAAATATGAAAAGTGAGGTTTTTCATAAATCACACCCTAAAGGTGACATAGATATTGAATATATATTTTTGCGTTCACAAAATTCATCTGACGTTCTTGTTGTCTCATTTCCAGGAGCTGGTGGGGATATAGCTGGTGGTGAATGGGGGTATATAGTTACGTTAAATAAGTTTAATGTAAATACTCTATTTATTAAGTCAAAGAGTGAACAAAATAAATCCAGACTTACCTACAGAGATGGAGAGCCAATTTTTGAAGAAGCTGTAATTGAGTTGGTTAATCGTTGCTATGCAGAGTGTGGAGCTAAAAGGATAATCGCGATAGGTTCATCTATGGGAGGGTTCTGTTCACTCTATTATGGATTGAAATACGATTGGGACATAATCAGTGGAGCACCTCCATATTCATTTAACAGAACTCAAGCAATGTTTGCGTTAGGAGGGGATGGCGAAAAAGAACTTAAATTACTGAATGAAAAAGTTTACTCTGTTGTTAAAGAAGCAGGAAAAAGAGGTTTTTGCAAAAAAATTTTTATCTCCTGGGGAGAAGGAGAATCAAATTGGAAAGGTTCTCTTCAAGGACAAAAACTTATAAAAGATTTAAATGAAGCAGGAATACACTACACATATAAACTGTATCCATATTCATCTCATGGTTCTGTTCATAAATCATTTCCTAACGTTTTAAAAGTCTATTTAGGATATTTTTTAGGCCTTACTGAAGAACCAAATGATGACGAAGAACTAACATTATCAGCAGAATCAGCACTGGCTCGAGATTTGAGACAGATATATTTTGATTTGTCAAAATTTGTTCAAGAAGAAAATTTCACTGAATACGAGCCTTCATACGATATTAAAATGTGTCAACATTATGGCGATAATACTCCTTCCATTGGTCTGCGTAACTATGCCTATATTGAACAGGGGTGGTATTGGGGCTGTAGAGCAAAAGAACCTATAAAATTTAACGATAAAAATTCATTTTGGCGTAATTTTCCAACATCAAAAATTGGGGAAGGATTGTGTTTTTGGTTTCAAAATACCTTACTCAATTATTACGAATATTCCGGTGATAAAGGTGTTTTAACATGGTGTACAGACAATGCCAGTCAATATCTAAAGTACGTCAGTTCTTTAGCTGAGCCCAAAAATAAAAATCATTGGTGGAATTCATTGCGAAGGATGCATTACTTTTTAGCACTCGCAAAGGACATGCAAAGCATAGAGTATATTCCTGATTGGTTTAATTTAATTAAAGAAGAGATATTACAAGACTTTTCAAATGTTATAAAAGCAGAATTATTGGCAAAAGATTCAGAAGCCCAGTATAGACGTACACTAGGTTTGTTACATGTAGCTGTCCATATGAGAACAAATCAACAATTTTTTGAAAGATTGTATGAAATAACTCTTAAACTCTTGAATATGCTAACTGACTATTATTTTGATGATAACGGGGTTTGTGTGTACTCGCAACTCAGAGGTCATTGCATTATAGCAAGAAGACTAATGGAAAACATTACATTCATTGAATCTAATGAGTTACCAGAAAATAGACTATTAAGATCTTTGAAGAAAAAATATGACAAAATTATCGTAGTTTGCTCGCATGTAACCAGGCCTGATGGTGTTCTTTCATCATTGGGGCATTCAGCGTCAGAACAGAATATATGGACATCTGATTTTGTATCCAGAGTCAATTCAAACTTAATACTAAATTCTTCCAATATTGCGTTTCTGGAAGATTCAGATTCGCTTTCATATATAACTATATGTGGTGGCTCAAATATTCGTTCTAACTACAGACATTGCGATCTGTTGTCATTCACTTGGTTTTATGACAATCATCAATTGTTTGTTGATGCCGGCGGTGGAACAGGTGACATAAGTGAATACTCCCTATCAGCGCTAGCTCACAACACTCTAATCGTTGATAATAAAAATTATGTAACACCAGACCATAATGATTGGACATGTATAGAACATTCCGAAGAAAGTGATTCCTACGTATCAATGGCTATGGGACATTCTTTGTACGAAGGAGTGGCACTAAAGCGGAATCTGATTTGGATAAAACCTAATATTATTCTTATTTATGATGAATGTACGTCAGATGTAGAACATAAATATACTCAGAATTTTATGTTAGATGATTTTGCTTTTAACAGCAAAGACAAACACAGATTACTAATTAACGTGTCATCAAAATACAAAGCGTCAATTACTCAACTTAAGGCCGATGATTCTGATTTTAATCTTGAAATCTATAATGGCACTACATCTATTAAAGACGAGAAAAATTATAGAGGATCTTTAATATCCGGGTTTAAGAAATTACAAAAAGGATTAAATGTGTCATATGTAAAGCATGCAACAATTGCTAAGTTTATGACAGTAATTGAAATTCATGGTACTAGCGAAGGTTTATCTGAAAAAGATAATTCTGTGTCAAATATAGAATGGAATGATCAGAATATTGCTGTTACCTTGTCAAACGGAAAACTCATTTCCGTGCCTTATGTAAATTAGATGACTTCTTTTAAATTGATGTATTTTAATGGAATGTCTGTAATATTTTTTCATAGGAGAAGTTAGTTATGATCAGAACAGCCAATCGAGATGATTAGGATAAAATTCATGAGGTTCTCGAGGATGCGGTTGATCGTCAAAAAAATGGTAATCTAGTATGGCACCAGAAATTGATCACTTAAGTTTCTAGATCATACTAACAGAATTTAAGGCTTGTTTCCTGAAATTAATTGGAGACAGGCCTTTTAGTTTTTTACAAACTCTGTCAGTGTTGTACCAATTTATATAATCTTTATTTCCGGAACGTATTTTAAGGTGTTTCTTACCCAAATTTTGCGAGTTTTAACTGATCTAGTATAAAAACTAGATTTATAAAAATCCCTCGAGAGAGGGATTTTACATTTCTAGAGTTTTTCGTAGTCGGAGATTTCCAATTCAGAGAATTCCTC
>Ga0256405_10007951_pt1 | contig 15537 bp, 15 predicted proteins | sample RumenRJG_02DNA_FD_189096 | JGI IMG/M metagenome (GOLD analysis project Ga0256405, IMG submission 189096) | Bovine rumen microbial communities from Lethbridge, Alberta, Canada - RJG_02 | ecosystem: Host-associated > Mammals > Digestive system > Stomach > Rumen | place: Canada: Alberta... | reverse complement strand
TCGCATTTTTTTACGTATTTTATGAACTGCCCTTTCCTGTATATAGAAGCTTTGCGGTTTCTGCCGAGAGACCAAGCTCCTCAATATCATAATTCTTCCGGGCAGGAATATCGGTTTCGCCAAGGAGGAAATCTGTCGATACATCAAAATACTTGGCGATCCGAATGATAAAACCATCGCCCAGGTTCTTTGTGTTCCCCTGCAGATAGAGGCTGAGGGCGCTGTTTGAGAGGCCGACCTTTTCAGCAGGCTCGGCCTGGGTGATCTTTCTGCCTTTGATGAGATCCTGGATACGCTGCCGGGTATCGCCGGGAAGATAGGTGTCGGACATGGCAGCCTCCTTGTGTTTTTATTTGTATTAGAATAACTGGTTGTCTTTCATAAACGGCGCTATATTTACATGAACTATTCCGCTGCGATGCTGAATCAGATCGTTCCGGGTGATTACATATTTCGGATAGTTATCTTTGATGCTTTCCAGTGGCCGGTATTCCCGATCCTCTGTTTCGATGCTGTTCATAATTGTCATAGCGACCTGGATATATGAGTAATCCGTATTGTTCCTGCCGAGAATAAAGTCGCATTCCAACTTTCCGATTCGTCCTACGCTGATGTTATAGCCTTTGGATCTGGCGTAGGTATATACGATATTTTCCAGCGCAGGACCATAATTGATTCTTTTATCCGTATTCAGGGCAAAGTAAAAACCCAGATCGGCAAGATAGTATTTCTGCTCCCCGGAGATCGATTTACGAGATTTTAAATCAAATCTTTCGCAGGGATAAATGATCTTTGCTTCCTTTAAAATGTGAATATAACGGTTAAGCGTTTCCCTGCGGATTGGGCATCCATTTTTCTTCAGATCCTCAAGGATGTTGGTCAGGCTCATGGTGGCACCAAAATTATTGATGATATACCGCTGAACGGTTTCGAAGACAGATACCTTGCGGATCTTTACTCTCTTTCGAATATCCTTCTCAAAGATTTCCCTAATTACGCCTCGGATATAGGCCTGCTTATCCGCTCCTTCATACGACAGCGCTTTCGGAAATCCGCCTTCGGTAAGATATAAGTCAAACTCCGCAGTCAGATCCGGCGACACTGTTTTTTTCAGAAAGGTTTTCATCCCGAGATATTCTGAAAAGCTCAGCGTAAAAACTTCGAATTCCAGATAACGGCCGGTTAGCTTAGTGGCAAGTTCGCCACTTAAAAGATATGAATTGGAACCGGTGATGAAGATAGAGTATTCTTCCTCCTCCCGGTATCCATTGATCACTTCTTCAAAATCATTGACATTCTGTATTTCATCGATAAACAAATACTTTGTTCCCTCTGCAGCAGACCGCTCTTCGATCAATGCATCAAGCTGGTCTGCTGTTTTTATTTTTCGGAAGCCACGCTTATCGAGGTTCAGGTAGATGATATTTTCATCGCGAACACCCTTTTCCTTAAGCTCCAGGGAGATCGTTTCCATCAGGCAGGATTTTCCGCACCGCCTGACGCCCGTAATGACTTTGATGATACCGGTGTCGTGATAGAACCCTCTGATCTTCTGCAGGTAGTCTTCCCGTCTGTAAAGCTTCATCCGAATCAGCCTCCATGTCATTTCGTCTTTATGATGTTCTGCGACGCCATCATAGCACAACCATGCGTTAATCGCAAGTTAAAGCGGTAACTTTTAAAAAAATCATAGAAGATGACGGCTTAACTGCCGTTTTTAACGTCCTGGGAGTTTTGCTGCCTTATGGTGCTACTGGACACTTTTCTTCAAAACCGAAAAATTGTCCAGTAGGACTTATTGCTACGATTCCCTTGAATGAAAAACTCAGCGCAAAATCCGAGCTGAGGCCGCCATATTAAATAATGTTTTTCCGTTTAAAAACAGATTTGTATGAACTGATTTACAGAGGCTTTTCCGTCGATGTCGGAGTTGTCGAAATCAATGCTAAAGAAAAAGGAAAGAGTGTGCGTAAACAACTGGAAGTTGATTTTGTTGCAAATCTTGGTAACCGAAGATATTACATCCAATCAGCATATGCGATACCTGACAAGGAGAAAATGGAACAGGAACAGGCCTCATTAGTTTGTATTCCGGATTCATTTAAAAAAAAAATAGTCGTTGAATCGAGGATGCCGCTGTGGAGAAATGAACAGGGTATAACTATCATGAATATCTGCGATTTCCTGTTGGATGAAAACAGCTTGGATAAATGACTAATACTTGTTGTGTGCAGAGAACGACGTCGAGACGCTAGTATTGATGTCACGGGTTAGGGACTGACTGTCAAAGAAGTGCCGTATTTCCGGGCTTTTCGGGCATCAAGGCGTCAGTGCCGAGGAGACGATTTGACCGCAAAAAACACGCTCTATCAGAACATATCAATCGCTCTGGTCGGAGGGTTGAGTAGGCCATTTAGATGTCAGAGGGTTGAGTTAGAGGTTTAGATGTTTTTGCCGTAGGGTTGAGTTAGTGATTTGGATAATAGCGGGTTGAAGCTGTGATTTAGATGTCAGAAAAAAGGCTCCCACACTGCCATCACCGGCGGCGGGGAGCCTTTTAATATCATTTCTCAATATACCGCATAAACATTTTTGCGGCATTTGACGCTGTTTTTGACAGGAAGAATCCATACGGACATTGATATTCCCTGATGAAGGAAACGGTCTTGCCGTGCGGATGGATGCCGCTCCAGCAATCCGGTATAATGACAGCCTTTTCGTTCTCCATACAGTCAATCAAAACAGATGTGGAATAAATCTCGACTTCTTCTATGGCAATCCCGGCTTTCATAAGGTCATCACACATTCTGTCACAGGCATCGGAAATCCCGCGCTTAATCGTGAGAACGGTATGTCCTTTGAGATCAACATCCGTAATGATACTGTGCTTGGAAATAGATGAATGATCCGGTACAAGCAGAGCGAGCTTTACCTGCGATACCTGATGAAATACAAAGCCCTTCTGCCATATAGGTTCCGAAAAGAATACGCCTTCAATTAGGTCGGTATCCGAGCGGATGTCTGAGCCGCTCTGACTAAAAGAATATGACGATAAGGTGCTGCTGCTGTTTCCGGCGGCAAAGCCCGGCCAATAATCGTAAATCAACCGAGGAGCATGAAATTCGTTGGTTCCAAACAGAACACTGCCCGCTGCATGGTCGGAATAGACAAGCAGATGCGAACGGATATCACAGCATCAAATGTCGTTTTTTGCATTCAAGAGTATGAAAGTTTTTCTGTAAATGTGAAATGAAAAGAGCTCCCGGTCACCGGCGTCAAAGCCGATAATCGGGAGCATTGCTTTACCCGGCTCAGCCATCAAAGGTGGAGCCAGGCAACGAGATGTACCGACTTTGATGGAAAAACCGTCCTCTGGGGTGGTTTGCCTGTGCGTGGACCCATTATGAACTTCCGCGGATCACCAGTTCGGGGATAACGATCGTTTCGGCAGTCTCCTTTTTTTTACTCAGAAGATCTGCCAGAAGGCGCGCCGTCAGCTCGCTCAGTACTTCCGCTTTGTTGTTGATACTTGTCAGGCCAGGGTTGCAGAGGACAGCGTATTCCGAATTGTTGCACCCTGTGATTCCAACCTGGTCCGGGACTCTGATTCCTTGGGACGTCAGCGCGTTCATGGCGCCAACGGCAGTCAGGTCTTCGCCGAAAACCAGTCCGTTATATCCCTTTTTGTACAACTGTTCTGCGATCGAAGCGCCGCCCGTCAAGCCATAGGGTGTATAGTACACGTGATCCGCTGCGTCCTGAATGCCAAGTGCTGTCATCTGGCGTAAGAAACCACTCTTTTTGCGTTCTGCGGATTCGGTATCTTTGTCAACAATATAAGCCAGCCGCCTAAAGCCTCTACTGAAAAGATGCTCTGTAGCGATTTCTATTCCTCTGCTTTCATCTACAAAAACAGACTTCACATTTGAACGGTTGATGGTCCCGTTAGCCATAACGATAGGGATGTCCGCGAAATTGTCAAGGATCTTGTCATGTTCAAGACGGGTATAAATCGATCCGGTGAGAATGATCCCGTCAATATTTCTTTCACGCATGATCATCAGATAGCGGTGCCAGTCGGAGACATCTTCTCCAGTGTTGCATATGATGACAAGATAGCCCAGACCGGTCAGCAGGCGCTCCATTGTGTAGGAGGTAGTCGCATAATGGGGAACTCTTACATCTACTGCAAAAATGGCAATGGTTTTGGTAAAACCGTTTGCCAGACCGCGGGCAACCGCACTTGGCTGATAGCCGGATTTGAGCATCACAGCTTCAATTTTTGCCCTTGTCTTATCACTGACGTTTCCTTTATTGTTGATAACGCGGGATACCGTAGCAATAGAAACCCCCGCCTCTTTGGCGACATCATAAATATTCATATCTGCTCTCCATGTCTGGGTGCAGGAAACGGCGGATCACAAAAGCAGCGCTCAAAAAACGCGAAGCTGTTCCTGCATTGTAAGTGTAAGCGCTTTTACAGCCGACAGGTTCATTATACTGGAATAGAACCTAATTGCAAGAAAAAAGGCTGCCGTATAGGCAGCCTTCCCTTCCTGTAAATCGGGATACAACTATCAGGATCGGTTATTGGCAATAAAGCTTTCCAGCTCTGCTCTGTTCGGCAGCCCTTCATTGTCACTGCGGACAGAAACCTGAATTGCTCCGATCGCATTGCCGCGTATGGCGGCTTCCTCAGGAGATAAGCCTTCGAGGAGAGCACTCAGTACTCCGACGGCAAAGCCGTCTCCCGCTCCGACAGTATCCACTACATGCTCTACACGGAATCCGGGGCAGTGTTTTTTGTATTGATCGCTGCAGACGTAGGCTCCAGTTGATCCGTTTTTTACGATGACGATTTTGGCACCATGGGCACGGTAATACTCAGCAATTGCTTCCGGATCTTCGCTTCCCATCAGTATCCGGCCTTCACCTGTTCCCGGAAGAACAAGATCGGCTTTTGCCGCAAGGTCATTGATCGTTTTTATCATTACTTCGCGGCTCTCCCACAGAGACGGTCGGAGATTGGGATCAAAACTTACCAGCATCCCGTTCGATCTGGCCGTTTCGATCAAATGGCAGGTCGCTTCCAGGCAGCTCCGGGAAAGAGCGGGCGGAATACCGGTGATATGAAGAATCTTTGCCTCCTTAAAATCCAGCTGATCCACGTCTTCAACAGTCATGTGGGAAGCAGCACTGTTCTCTCGAAAATACACGACCTCCGGATCGCCTTCAGAGACCCTGTTTTTAAGTTGAAATCCGGTCCAGTAGCGGCTGTCGTAGCTGACTTGCGCTTCAATACCTTCACTGCGGATTTTTTTTTCTGCATATTTTCCAAATGGATCCGTTCCTAGCTTTGTGCAGTAGGCTGCACTGTGTCCCAGCCTCACCAGACCAATAGCTACGTTTAGTTCTGCACCAGCTAGAGAACGGCGGAACATCTCCACGTCTTCAAGTGGCTGCGCAGTTTCCGCCACGAACATCACCATTGGTTCGCCAAACAACATTACTTCTGCCATATGTCTGTTCCTTTCTGTTCAGGTGCACATGAGCCGGTTCTTATCATGCGCAATGATTTACTGATTTACCACATTGACCGGAGCTCCATCAAGAAAGCTTTGGAGATTCGAGATTGTGATATCCAGAATCCTCTGTCTGGCAGCTTGCGCCGCCCAGGAAATATGGGGAGTGATGATGGTGTTACTGGCTTTTTTGAGCGGATTATCAGCTCGGATCGGCTCGGTGGAGACGACGTCAAGCCCTGCCGCATATACTTTGCCGGAAGAGAGCGCATCTGCGAGGTCCTGCTCCACCACCAGTTGTCCGCGGCTGTTATTGATGATAATCACGCCGTCTTTCATTTTTGCTATGTTGTCTTTATTGATGATTCCTTCCGTCTCCGGAAACAGAGGACAATGCAGAAAGATGACATCAGATTCCGCAAAGAGGGTATCCAGCGAGACATACTCGGCCACCTGCCGGCCTGCTTCCGACTCAAACGCATCGTATGCGATCACTTTCATATTCATGGCACCGAGAATCCTTGCGGTCGATTGTCCGATACGGCCCAATCCTATGATTCCGGCAGTCTTTCCGCTGAGTTCGATCATGGGATAATCCCAGTAACACCAGTCTGGGTTGTTTTCCCACTTTCCTTCTTTTACAGTCCTGTCATGATGCCCGAAATGGGAGCATATCTCCAGGAGAAGTCCCACTGCGTACTGTCCGACGATTTGTGTGCCGTAAGTTGGTACGTTCTGGACGATAATACCCTTCTCTCTTGCGTAATCGCAGTCAACGACATTGTAACCGGTTGCCAGGACGGCGATCACCTTCAGTTTGGGGCAGGCGTCTATGGTTTTCCTGCTTATAGGTGTCTTGTTGATGATGACAGCCTCTGCGTCTCCGATTCGCTCTGCGATCAGCGGAGATTCTGTATAGCTGGTTCTGTCATAAACGGTTACCTCACCTAGTCTGTTGAGTCCATCCCAACTCAGGTCACCGGGGTTTTCGGTGTATCCGTCCAAAATCACTATTTTCATCTGCTCTTCCTCCACATCCGGTTATTGTGTTTTTTCTTCCGCCAGGCGGCGCAGATCTTTTCCGGCACTGTTCCAGAATGCTTTGAGTGTCTTGAGCTGATCGCCCAGGGAAAAGTCCTTGACGCCAAGAGAGAGGTAATACTCTGCTGCTTCCGGTGTTCCAATCTCACATCTTGGCCGCACACCGTGTCGTAGTGCTGCCTCAATGCAGCGTCTCTCCGCTTCTTTTGCTTCTGCAAGATGATCATCTCTGTTCCAGCCTTTGCTCAGGCAGTAATCATTGGGACCGAACTGAATCATGTCTACACCTGGAACAGAGCAGATTTCATCAATCTGATCGACTGCTTCCTGCTTTTCGATCATGAAGCAGAGGACGATGTCATTAAGCCTTTTAGCGTGATCCAGTGCGGGTATATGAGACTGTCCTCCGATATAACGGCCGTTAGGATATCCGAATACACCCGGTGTTCCCGGAAGTTTGGGCTTTACAAAACTTACACTTTCGCGGACCTGATCCGCATTCACATGATCGACAAACATGATGCTCTGAAAACCGGCCTGTACTGCCTTCTGTGCTACATAGCCGCGGTCCTGGAAATCCAGTTTTATCATGGAGCCCATCCCGTTCAGCTCACAGGCACGCACGATATTCGGGAGATCCTTGAAATCATAAGGAGCATATTCGGCGACAAATTCCACATAGTCAAAGTTTCCGCTCTGACCGCAGGCCTCATAGAAGAATGGGTCTGTGCTCCAGATTCTTGTGGAGACCGAAAACTGACCACAGTTGATAAGATCTCTGAGTTTGTTTTCTTTCATAGGATTTAGTCTATCCTTTCTTAATAATCAATCGGCTTTATTCTTTCTTTGAAGCTTCTGCTTAAGCCCTGCATACACAGGGGTCTGGCTGAAGATCGTAAAGAAAATCAGCAGAAGGACAATGATTGAAAGCGGTCTGGTCACGAATGGAGTGAAGCCTCCCTGAGAAGCCTGGAGAGCTCTGCGGAAGTTCGAGTCTGCCATGCCGCCCAGGATCAGTCCCAGAACGATCGGGGCTGCCGGTATCTGCAGTTTCATAAAGATATATCCGATGATGCCGAAAATGAACATGATCGTAAGATCAAACATATTTACGTTGAGAGCATAGGCGCCGATGATGGAGAGCACGCCGACCACCGGCATCAGGATGAAGAAAGGAACACGGAGAATCTTAGGAGCAATCTGGCAGATTCCCCATCCGGAGAATCGCATCATAAAGCTGGCAAGAAGCATCAGTGCTGCCATATAGGGAATGAAATCCGGCTGATCAAAGGTGAGCATCGGGCCCGGACGGATCCCGTGGAGCTGTAATGCACCAAGGAGTACTGCAGAAGGCGGAGATCCGGGGATGGCCAGACTGAGCATCGGAATCAGCGCACCGCCGATGGCTGCGTTGTTTGCCGTTTCGCTGGCGATGATTCCCTCGAAGGAGCCCTTACCGAATTCTTCCGGGTGCTTGGAGCTCCTTTTCGCAGTATCGTAGGATAGCCAGGCGGCAACATCTTCGCCAACACCGGGAATCGCGCCAATGGAGGTCCCGAGAATTCCTGAGCGGATGATATTGCTGAGATTGTTTCGCACCATTCCGATCACACCGATGTCCATTTTCTTTTCGGAGCTGACATCCACGGAATCCGCCGAGGTGTTTTTTGACAGATTATCGAAGATGTTGGGGAGCCCGAATAGTCCAATCATCGCAGGAACAAAAGCAATGCCGGAATACAGAGCTACATTATTAAAGGTAAAACGCGGGACACTGAACAGTTGCTCATAGCCTACACAGGATAAAGCCAGCCCGAAGAATCCGGCAATCCAACCTTTTAAGGGACTTCCTTCTGTTGTGAGAGTACCGCAGATCGTTACGCCGAAAATAGCGAGCAGAGCATATTCATGGCTGGCGAACATGAGAGAAAGATCCTGCAGTGCAGGCGTGAGAAAAGCCAGGAATACCATACCAATCAGGGTTCCGATGAAAGAAGCGACCGTGACTGTTGATAAGGCTTCTCTTCCAAGCCCCCTTTTCGCGAGAGGATATCCGTCCAGTGTTGTTGCGGCGGCACTTCCAGTGCCGGGAATTCCGATGAGAGTTGCAGAGATCGAACCTCCGTAAATACCGCCGACGTAAATGCCGAGCAGGACGATCAGAGCCATATCCTGATTCATTGTGTAGGTAAGGCCTGCCAGAAGGGCGATACCCATCGTGGCTGAAAGACCGGGCAGGGCACCAATCAGGATTCCGCCGCAGGTTGAGACCAGAAGCAGTAACAGGTTTAACGGAGTCGCCAGACCGACCAGCGACTGAAACATAGCAATTAGTGAATGCATACTATACCTCCGTCAGGGCAGCGGAATCTTCGCAAAGTGGCTGAAGCCGTATCCAATGGCAACGCTCAGAACAGCGGAGACCAGGAGGATTTTCCAGATGGCATAGCCCTTGGGGCGAAAATAGCACATGGTAAGGAACAAGTAAAGGAAGGTAGCGGCTTCGTAAGGCAGCTGAAAAGTTCCTATCCTGAGGCCGAGAAGTACAAAGACATAGAGAGCAAGCAGTGCGATGGAAACCACAAGCCTTAGGAAAGAAAGACTTTTCAGATACGTCTTAATTCCTTTGATGTCTTCTGATGTGATGGCCCATCCATCCCTGTTCTGCCACATGTATATGAGGCAGAAGAGGAGGAGGCAGAATCCAATCACGAGGGGAAATAACTTGGGGGAGTCGTACCACATTGCCGTCGAAATATCCTGAATCAGAAAGGAAGCAATTAAGAAAGCAATTGAGAATATAACCAATGCCAGGCTGCCCCAGAAGTTAAATTTTTTGTCATTTTTGGGTGTCATGTCGGTTGTACCTCCTTTCGCAGATCAAGGACGTTCAATTCCGAACTGTGAGGGATCCTCGGGGGCCACTTCGGCATCAAACAGCTGCCAGGAAAAAACCTTTTCCAGGTCTGAAGCCATTGACTGGGCTTCGTCTTCGCTCATGTGGATATCATTGAAATTGCCGTCTTTAATTGCTTTCTGCATGGTTTCGCTTGCCATGGCAGCTTCATATGCTTCTTTGTACGCCGCACGAACTTCTTCAGGGCAGTCCTTGGGAATCGCAAGTCCGATGCACTGCATGGGCTGAATATGATCAGCAAAGGAAGGAACGGCGTCTGTGATCGCAGGAATGGTGCCAAATCCTTCAACTTCTGCCGGCGTATCTTCGATCATTGCGAGGGGGCGGAGCTTGCCGGACTTAATGTATTCCATCTGCTCTGCAAGACCGGTTACGACATATTCCACTTCGCCGGAAAGGGCTGCGGTCTGGCTTGGTACACTCCCCTCATAGTTCAGGCGGTTGAAGGTGATTCCTGCAGCATCGGCGAAAATGGACGCTTTGAGACTCCACACACTGCCGCCGGTGCCGGATGCCATATTCAGGACCCGATCTTTGCTAGCAGCAAGAAGATCCTCGATAGTCTTGTAAGGAGACTTCTCCGGAACGCTGAGGACTGCCGAAGTGTTCAGGATCGGCATCAGATCCCATGCGGAGGGCGCCTGATCAAACACTCCCATTGCTCTTTGGCAGAAGAGCGGCTCTGCGAAACCGAGGATAGATGTGCCGTCGTGTGCGTTGTTCCAAACCGTTCCGGCTGCCACGCCGCCAGAGCCGCCGGGCTGGTTTACAACCTGGACACTGGTTCCCCAGTAATCACCAAGCGCCTGGGCAATCGCGCGGTCTGCAAAATCGGTTGCCCCGCCGGCTGCGGAGAAGCAATAGATTGTTACGCTTCCGCTGGGCTTCCAACTGCCTTCCGAAGGCGCACTCTCCTGGCTCTCTGTTTTCGACTCTGTCTCTGTATTTGTATTTGCGGATGCGGAACCGCTTCCGGAGCTCCCGCAACCTGCCAACAGAAGTGTACCTGTCATTACTGCTGCCAAAACTGACATCCATTTCTTTTTCATCATTACCTCCTATGAGACGTACGGTGTCTTGTTTAATACCATTATAACGGCTTAAAATGTGAAAGCGCTTACTTTTATAAGCATTATAAGTTTGGTTCTCGAAGCTGTCAATGATGAATTAAAGAAAGCGCTTACAATCAGCGCAATGCACAAATTTAAGGGGGAATTACTGTGCATAAGTTACAAAACAAAATGAGGTGAATAATTAGATGTTTACGAAGAGAGGCGCTAAAAAAGAAGGAATAAAGGAAGCGCTTACATCAGTATGCGCGTTGCTTTTTCAAATTAGTTATAAAAATGCTACGGAGTCGGTATCTGATCTGCTTAGCCGGTAGAATCTGCCGGAAGGCAGAAAAGGAAGATTTTTGAGATAGAAGAGTGTTTCAACTGCATGCATACCCTTTCGACAGGAGGCTCAGGGAAAAGGGGGGCACTTCCCTGTCCACGGATCTTTTTCTGTGCATTAAACACGTTTCCAGCAGGATATCTATTTGCCACTGGTTGAGCATCTTTCATTCTCCTGGTTCAACTTTTGGTTTTGGCTGTGTTATGATACTATTAAAAAAAGAATTCCAGAAGCTTCTCATTCCGGATCTTCTTTTCTGCATCGGTATCACATGATTTTATGCAATTTATGAAACAGAGAAATAGAAGTTTACCGTCGATACAGCCTGAGGAAAGGCACATATGAAGAAACTGTTTGATGAGATTCCATATCTGGAAGGTGAGAGTCTGATTCTCAAAAAGATTACAGAGAATGACCGCGAAGCGCTTCATGAGCTGAGCCACAGTAATACTGTGTATCGCTATGAGCCGACCTATCTGATTGAGAAACAATATGATGATATGGATTGTCTGATCCGAGATCTGTATGGAGTATACTTTAAGGAGAAGAAGAACCTGTTTCTTGGAGTTTTTCTCAGGGAGGATCCGACAGAACTCTGTGGACTGGCGGAGTTTTATGATTATAGGGAGCATCTGCATATAGTAAGTATTGGAGTGCGCCTTCGTGAGAAGTACTGGAAAAGCGGAATCGCCACGGAAGCCGCGAAGTTGATGACAGATTATCTATTTACAGAGACGGATGTGGAAATAATTACTGCAACTACTATGGCAGAAAATAAAGCATCTGCCCATGTGCTTGAAAAGAACGGCTTTGTGTCAACGAACAGAATCAGCAAGGACGATTGGGGATATGGGAAATCTACGGATGCTTATCGCTGGTTTTTATAAACTGGTTTTTGTGATGAAGGTTTCACAGGCAGTGAATAGATAGGATTGAATCCTTCTGAGCAATCCGTTTTGCTTTCCTTTATATGTATGCCGCTATATGCATGCTATGCATGCCGCAATGCTCCCGCACGGCCATCACCGGCGGCGGGTAGTGGCACAACAGCAAAAAAACACCTCTGAGCCATATCAATGATATGGTTCGGAGGTGTTTCTGTATCTATAGTTCTGTAGGGAGACAGGGGACGGTTCTGTGTCGCCTCCTGTCTCCTCCAGGAAGTTATCTGATATTAGTTCACGTCTACCCAGACAGCGCCGGCGTCGGCGGAATCCGCGCAGGCATTGATCCACTTGATGCCGTCGATACCGTGGTCGATGTCGGGATAAACGAGGTTGTTCAGGGTCTCTTCGTCGCCGCGCTCCCTGGCGTCCATGGCGATCGCGAATCTCTTGTAGAGGTTGGACCAGGAGTCGATGAGGCCGGTGTAGTGGAGGGCGCCCAGTCTCTCATCTTCCAGAGCTTCGGGATAGAGGTAATCCATGGAGCGGATCAGGATCTGCTCGGGCTTGCCCTGGACCTGGTAGCGCAGCTCATCGGGGTGCATGTCGTTCCACTCCAGGGAAGCCTTGGAGCCGACGATGCGGATGGTCTGGGAGGAGTGGTCGCCTGCGTTGACAGCGGATGCCCATATGCGGCCTACGGCGCCGCTCTCATAACGCATCAGGCAGTAGGCGTTGTCCTCGAGGGGATAACGGGAGCCGACGAAAGCCTGGCGGTCGCAGAGGACCTGTTTGAGCTTCTCATTGGGGCAGACCAGCTGGGACATGTAGTAGGTGTGTGTGGACAGGTCGCCCAGGACGAATGCACGGCCGACCTTCTTGGGATCCACACGCCACTTCTGGCCTTCGGCCTTGACGTCGCCTTCGGGATCGCAGCCGAAGCCGTGTGCGTAGCGCAGGTCGATCATGTTGACCTTGCCGATGTCGCCGCGCTCGATCATGGCGCGCATCTGCAGCAGGAGGTCGAAACCGGAGAAGCCGTAGGTCACGCAGACAACTTTGCCCTTCTCCTCAGCGAGTTTCTTAATCTCAAGGCCCTGCTCCACTTCAAAGAAGAGGGGCTTCTCGCAGATGACATGCAGGCCTGCTTCCAGGGCTGCCTTGGTTGCCTCATAGTGGAGGAAGTTGGGGGTCGCGATGTCGATAGCCTCGATGCCGTCGGGACGCTTTGCCTCTTCCTCGAACATGGTCTTGTAATCAGGATACAGACGGTCGGGATCCATGCACAGGTCGATGCCGAACTGTTTGCCTCGCTCGAAGTCAACGTCGAATGCCGCCGCGGTCAGGACGAAGGATGTGTTGTCGCGCATAGCGCCCAGGCGATGCTTGTAGCCTACGTTACTGGTGGAACCGCCGCCTACGATGCCCCAACGGAAAGGTGCTCTTTTGATAATTTTCTGTCCGATATACATATCTGATCTCCTTTTTTTAATCGAATAAAGTGCTTTTTTGTGTCGGACCGTCTGTTCCGGTCTTACTTTTAAATCACTGATCTTCTGGTCTTGTTTTTGTCTTTTCATCGGTCCCGAAAGACCCGGTACTCATTTTTGGCTTGATAGAAAACTATCAGTTTTTGCTTTAAAATAACGTTGCTCTTTTTTTCGGAAAATGGAGTTTTATCGTTGCAAAAATGTACAAGACCGGCTTTTCAGGATCTATTTTCAGCATTTATTTCCCTTTTTTGTTTGCCGATTTGTTTTTTTTGCTGTGCTTAGTATATACTTGAGACAAGTGATGTGAAATAGATATACTTGCTTTAAAATTCATCTATTTTGCTTGTCATCAACTTTGCTTCAAAGTTCATTAATCCGGCTGCGCATTTTCGCAGGAATCAGTGTTTTAAAAGGAGTTTTTATCGATTGTTCCCTAAAAGAAAGGCGGTTTTTGGTGAAAAGTATAGATATCGGCGTTCTGCCAAACTCGATCTGTTTTTCATTTACACCCCCGGATATTGCCAGACAGCTCTATTTCTACCCGACCTGGTGCGGGCATTATTTCTGCTCATCGCGTTACTATATGAAAAGGAATTCCTACCCTCCCCTCCTGGTCATCTATGTGCGCAGAGGCATCCTCAATGTGGAGTATCGCGGGGAGAAACGGCAGGCACGGGAGGGCGACGTCGTTCTTCTGGACTGCACGGAGCCTCACTACTATCACGCGGAGAACAATCTGGAATTCCTCTATATGCATTATGATGGATCCAACGCGCACGAGATCACGCAGCATATCATTAACCTCCATGGATGGCTCTTTCGACGGGAGGACCGGGACGAAGAGGGGTGCTTTATCAGGGACAGCCGCAACGAGCGTGTCAACATTCTTCTGCAGGACATGGTCTATCTGTACGAGCACAACCACGCGGAGACCATGTTTGAAAGCTCTGCCCGCATCTACAAACTGTTCGAAATCCTTCTCTCTCCCTCCATCCAGGAGCAGAAGGATGAGCTGCCCATTACTGCCGCCGTGGAATACATCCGCGCCAATGTCGGCAAGCTCATCACCCTGGAGGAGCTTGCAGAGATCGCCAAACTCAGCCCCTTCTATTTTTCCCATATGTTCAAGCGGGAGACCGGCTTCGCTCCCATGGAATATGTGATCAACACCCGCATCGAGCACGCCAAGACTCTCCTGCTCACGTCAAGCATGTCGATTTCCGAGATTGCAGAGCAAGTCGGCTATTCCTCCAGCGGAAGCCTCATCAACCTCTTTGTTAAAAAAGTCGGCACTTCTCCCGGCCAGTACCGCAAGAACCACAAGAGCCTGAAGCGATGAAGGTACTGTTTTGCTGACGCTGCAGATCAGCTTCAGGATTATCTGAACCCCCTCAGAGGCCTGTAAATGTCTGTAAACCAAAACGGAACTGTCGCATCTGCTGAACTTAAAAATAAGTGGATGCAAGCACAGAAACATGGAGCGGGGGCATAAGTGTAATTACAGGAGGCAGATCCGGGAGGATCTTCTCGATTCAGCTGTGGTTGAAGTAACCACGAAGCTGGTTGCCAATCCCCGATTTGCCGCGATGATGCAGGAAAAGATTAATATGAAGGTGGACACCTCTGAAATCGAGCAGGAGATTGCAGCACTTGAAAAGCAGTTGAAGCAGTCCTATGCGATAAAGAGAAATACTCTTGAAGAAATCGAGAACCTGGATCCTGACGACAGACACTATAAACGGCGGAAGGCAGATCTGGATGACCGCCTGTACCGGATGTATGATAAGATAGATGAACAGGAGAAGATGAAGATGTGTACAGCAGCAACTTATTATGCAAAGGATCATTATTTCGGACGCAATCTGGATCTGGACTTTTCTTATCACGAAGAGATTACTATTGTGCCAAGAAACTATCCCTTTATCTTTCGCAAATGCGAGGACATCAATCATCATTATGCCATGATCGGAACAGCGTTTGTTGTGGAGGGGTATCCGCTCTTCTATGATGCCGTAAATGAGAAAGGTCTTGGAATTGCTGGATTAAATTTCCCCGGGAACGCTGCTTATAAGGCAGAAGTTCCGGATGCGGACAATGTAGCACCATTTGAATTCATACCATGGATCCTCAGTCGCTGTGCTGATGTCGATGAGGCAAGGACACTTATTTCCCGGATGAATCCGGTAAATATAAGTTTTAGCCCGGAGCTTCCGTTAACGCCGTTGCATTGGATGATTGCGGATAAAAAAAGAACGATTGTAGTTGAACCTCTAAAGGACGGCATC